>Ga0182030_10002281_pt1 | contig 40582 bp, 31 predicted proteins | sample 812S3MmetaG_FD_121299 | JGI IMG/M metagenome (GOLD analysis project Ga0182030, IMG submission 121299) | Permafrost microbial communities from Stordalen Mire, Sweden - 812S3M metaG (Illumina Assembly) | ecosystem: Environmental > Terrestrial > Soil > Wetlands > Permafrost | place: Sweden...
GGATCTCAGGCAGCTGGAACAACTCCAGGATCTCAAGCAGTTTCAACTCCCGGAAATGCCCCGTGAATTCAACCTGACGTTGAACAAGTCGCTGAAATTCGGCATCCGGGCGCAGGACACCGAAGATGGCAAAGGCGTAAAGGTATTGGATGTCGACGACGAGTCTGCGGCGGCGAAGGCCGGCGTTAAGGAAGGTGACATCATTACGCGTTTTGACGGCAAGGAGATTAACAGCGCAACGGCGCTGACCGAAGCGGCTCATGAGGCAAGGGAAAAGTCCAGCGTAAAGGTCAGCCTTATCCGGAACGGCAAGACGCAGGAGATAGAAGTGCGGGTACCGAAAAGGTTGCGGACGGCAGACCTGTGAGGTAGGTAATGCATTCCCATAAAAGACCATTTTCCGGCCGGCCGGGAAATGCGCCATGAATATGGTAGATTTGCAGCATGCGGACCCTGCCTCCCCCGGCAGAAGGTCGATTTATATGGCGATTAATTATGATGCATACGAAATAGTAGTGGGCTTAGAAGTGCACGCACAATTACTTACCCGAACGAAACTTTTCTGCGGGGATAGTGCCGCTTTTGGCGGAGAGCCCAATACACATGTCAGCCCTGTTACCCTCGGTCACCCCGGGACGTTGCCCAGGCTCAACCGAACAGCTGTTGAGTATGCCATCCGCATGGGCCTGGCCTGTAACAGCGAAATTGAAAGACACAATTATTTTGCCCGGAAAAATTACTTCTATCCCGATCTGCCGAAAGGATACCAGATCTCTCAGCACACGACTCCAGTCTGTAAGGGTGGATTCGTGAATATCCGGGTGCCCGACGGTCAGCGAACGATCCGCCTCAACCGTATCCACCTGGAAGAGGATGCCGGTAAGAGCCTTCACGACGTGGATCCCGACTATACTTCCGTGGACCTCAACAGGGCCGGCGTGCCCCTGATCGAAATCGTGACGGAACCCGATCTCCGCAGCGGCGATGAAGCCCATGCCTACCTCACCGAACTCCGTAAAATCCTTCGCTACCTGGAGATCTGTGACGGCAACATGGAAGAGGGTTCCATGCGCTGCGACGCCAATGTGTCCGTTCGGTTAAAAGGGGCGACAATGTTGGGTACGAAGGTCGAGGTGAAGAACCTCAACTCTATCCGAAACGTCCGGCGGGCGATAGAATTCGAGGCAGGACGCCTTATCGGATTGGTCGACCAGGGAATACCCGTTCGGCAGGAAACCAGGAGTTTCGATGCCGGGGCAGGGACTACGTTTGCCCTGCGGACCAAGGAAGAGGCCAATGACTATCGGTATTTTGCCGATCCTGACCTGCCGCCATTCGAAGTGACGGAAGACTTCCTTGAAAAGATCCGGGCCGGCCTTCCGCCATTGCCCGAACAGTTAGTGGAAAAATTCCGCCGTACGCTGCATTTGCCGGAATATGATGCCAGGGTCATTTGTGATGACAAGGATACCGTCGCCTACTTTGAAAAATTGATCACACATACTACGAACTACAAGGCGGCTGCCAACTGGTTGCTGGGACCCGTCAAATCAGGCCTTAACGAAAATGGGCAGGACTGGAAGGATTTCCCCGTCCCTCCGGCCGCCCTCGCCCGGCTCATACAGCTGGTAGAAGAAGGTCGCCTGAGCTTTTCCATCGCAGCCGAGCGGATTTTTCCCGCGCTCGTGGAGCAGCCTTCCCGCGAGCCGCTCGATATTGCCATCGCACTCAACCTGCTTCAAAGTTCAGATACAACGGAAATAGCGGCCTGGATCGATCAGGCGCTGGCCGGCATGCCCGATAAAGTCTCCGAATACAAAAAAGGCAAGAAAGGTTTGATCGGCCTGTTCGTCGGGGAAGTAAAAAAACTGTCCAAAGGAAAGGCGGATCCCCGGTTAACCAATCAATTACTCATCGAAAAACTGGAAAATTAATATGACAAAAAGATCTTTGTGCGTAGTTCTCGCAGGCGCATGCATCCTCGTTATCGGGGCTTGCCAACCAAAAAAGAAAGGAACTTTCTCTGTATCCGGTACTTTTAAAAATGCAGATAAGCTCGCCGCTGTCGAAGGACCGGTGTCCAAGGTCTACCTGCTGGAAGTGACGTATGGCAAGGACCAGCCGCCTGTTATCCTGGACTCTGCCAAAATACCGGCGGTGAACGGCAGCTTCAGCCTGACAGGCGCTGCCCCGACACAGGAAATATTCGAATTGGTGTTCGGGAATAACGTGATCGCCGTTCCCCTGATCAATGATGCGGCGGAGGTAAAGATCAATGTAGACCTGGGTAAGAAAGATGATTTTTATGAGGTGAGTGGTTCCGAGGCCAGTAATCAGCTGAAAGATCTGATCACGATCTTTGGCAAAAAGAATTTCGAGGTCGAAAGGACCATGTCCGACCTGGACAGCCTGAAACAGACCAATGCACCGGATAGTCTTCAATTGGGTGCCATCGCCCAAAAGGATGCAGCTGTGCAGGACTTGAATACCTACCTCAAGCAGGCTATCAATACCAACAGCAATCCTACGATCTGCGCCCTGGCCCTCAGCTGGTCTTCCCGCAGCTTTTCCAAGTCTGAATTCGAGTCTTCGCTGACCGATCTGCTGAAGAAATATCCCAATAACAATGTACTCCGGGGACTCAAACAGAGTTACGATCAACAGCTGGCGCAGATGGCCCAGCAGCAACACCAGGACAGCGCCAGTACTTGGATAGGCAAGCAGGCTCCCGATCTGGCCCTGCCCGATGTCAATGGTCATCCCGTTCCCCTGACCTCCTTCCGGGGCAAATACCTGCTGGTAGATTTCTGGGCCAGTTGGTGCGGTCCCTGCCGGGCGGAGAATCCTAATGTGGTCAAGGCATACAATGAATTCAAAGGCAAAAACTTCGCTATCCTCGGCGTTTCCCTCGATAAGGAAAAGAATGCCTGGCAAGAGGCGGTCAGGTCCGACAAATTGGACTGGAGCCAGGTCAGCGACCTCAAGTTCTGGAGCAGCAAGGCCGTGGAGACATTTAAATTCGACGGTATTCCCTTCAACGTGCTGATCGATCCGCAAGGTAAAGTGATCGCCGAGTCGCTGCGCGGCGACGATCTGGAAAATAAATTGAAGGAAGTGTTGAATTAAGGATTTGACAATCAATAAATGAAAAGGCCGGCGTCATCGATGCCGTTTTTTTTGTGTCTGGGTTTCGACCGCTATGTAAATTGAAAATTAACAGTACTTAGCTGGAAAAATATTTCAGATTAGATGACGATTGGAGGTCAACTAATAGGACAACCATGTATAAAAAATTGCGCAGATCGCGAATTTCTCGACATCTGCGCAGAAAGGGTGTGGTGGGAACAGGAGAATTCCCTATTATGCAACCGGGTGACGTAACTAGAGCTGATTATCGATACAGACGATTGTCTTTCCGTTTCCCCACCATATTTTCAATAAATGTTGCTTGCAGTTTAACGTCATAGTACTGAAAAGAATCTTGTTAGTACAATTGGTTGGTGAACTAAGTCACTGAAGTCAGCTTCGATTTTATGAATATCCATAGCATTTATGATATTTTTAAGGTCCCAATATTCAAATGTATCTTTTCTCATTTGTCTTAAAATTATATTCGAGAAATACGATAATAAATTTCTCCAGTATCTGAAGTATGGCGTCTCTTAATAAAAATCATTTCATTTAGTCTTACTCGACCATCAAACACCATCATTAAATCTTGCCCATCCATAAGTATCATCGATTTTACTATTGAACTGCTTGTTTCAGTGCATTCTGGTGAATATCCATCAAGAGAAATAAATAGCCCTAACGTGTTTTTCAATTTTCCAGATATTTTACCGCCAAATTTATATAAGTCACCTGCATTTTGGTGGATGTTTATGGATATTTATGGATAGTTTTATGGACATTTACCCCTTTTTCGAATATTTATGGATATAAATATGGATATGACCACCCAATCGCTTGTCATTACCCCGGAAGTATTGGCCTTAATTGCCGAAATCGACGAGTTCAAAGGAGCTTGGCGGGCATTGGGGCAATTGGCCCCGGAACAATTAACCGCTTTAAAGCGAGTCGCTACGATTGAAAGTATTGGATCATCCACCCGGATTGAAGGTAGCAAGCTAAGCGATAGAGAAGTTGAAGCGCTGCTTGGCAATCTCTCCATTAAAAAATTCTCAACCAGGGATGAACAAGAGGTCGCAGGATATTCCGATGTCATGAACCTGATCTTTCAGAATTTTGACGTTATCCCGCTAACAGAAAGCTATATCAAGCAATTACACGCCGAACTTTTGCAGTATAGCGAAAAAGATGCCTGGCACCGGGGACAATATAAAAAGTCGCCCAACCATGTAGAAGCCTTCGGACCAGATGGTAAAAGTCTCGGCGTAGTCTTTGAAACCGCAAGCCCATTCGAGACACCTTTGCGGATGGAACGCCTGATCCAGTGGTCAAACGATGCCTTTGCCGAAAAGAAACTGCATCCATTACTTATTACGGCGGTTTTTGTTGTCGAGTTTTTGGCCATCCACCCATTCCAGGATGGTAACGGGCGCATATCCCGAGTTTTGACGACTTATTTGTTGCTTAAAAATAACTATGCGTATGTTCCTTATAGCTCTCTTGAAGCTGTGATTGAACAAAGCAAAGAGGGTTATTATTTATCCCTACGCCAAACTCAAGGAACGCTTAAGTCTGAAAATCCCAATTGGCAACCCTGGGTACTATTCTTTTTAAAAGCCCTGCGGCACCAAAAACAACGCCTAGAAGGGAAACTGGAACGGGAAAAACTTCTTCTGGGTCAATTGCCGGAATTATCCTTGCAAATTCTTGAATTGGTAAAATCCCGTGGTCGTATCACGGTCAAAGAAGTAGTCACGCTCACTAATGCTAATCGTAGTACTATTAAGCACCATTTGGAAACATTGGTCGAAAAGAATTATCTGCAACAGAATGGTATAGGCAAAGGCACCTGGTACTCTATGATTTGATGGGGCAAAAATTCAAATAGTTTTATAATAGCTTCTCTCCGGAAATTCTTCATGTCGTTCAATGATGTGACCTCTCATGGAACAGGCTGTATTACAAGAAATTATGCCGAAAACGAAAACGGGAACTCCCAAGATTTTCTTGAAAATTCCCGTTCGGTGGTCCCGCCAGGAATCGAACCTGGATCCAGGGCTTCGGAGACCCTTATACTATCCATTGTACTACAGGACCAGAAAAATGGGGCAGCCCGGGCCAGAGCATCGTCCTTGCCACTGGCAAGGCCTCGCTCGTACCCTTCGCGTTCGCTCGGGTATCCCAAAGGACGGCAAAACTACTTAATAAAATTCACTTCAACAACCCTTTCAGATTGCTGCTGAAGATCTTGACGGCAATAGCTAGTAGGATGACACCGAAGAATTTCCGGATGGCGATCATCCCGGCGGCGCCAAGCATCTTTTCGATGAGATCCATCGACTTCAAAACGATGAAGATAAAGATCAGGTTCAGGATGATACCCAGCAGCACCACACTGGTCTCGAAATTGGCTTTCAGCGACATGATCGTGGTGAGGGTACCGGAGCCGGCAATCAGCGGGAAGGCGATGGGCACGACTACGCTGGCCTTTTCATCCGGCTGGCTCTTGAAGAGCTCGATCCCCAACACCATTTCCAGCCCGAGAATGAAGATCACGATGGACCCCCCTACGGCGAACGATCGCTGATCGACGCCCAATATCTTCAGGAGCTGTTCGCCACCGAATAGGAAGAGCACCATCAATGCACCCGAGATCAGCGTAGCCTTGCCTTCATGCAGGCCGCCGAGCTTTTTCTTCAGGGCATGCAGCAGCGGAATGCTGCCGATGATGTCAATCACGGCAAATAACGTAAAGCTCACTGTGAGCAACTGGTCAAAGTCAAAATTGAATTTCATGTGGACTCACTGTTTTGCGTAGAAACCCGATGGCTTATGCTGTTCGCGCTCCGCCGGAGCCTGGTTATAAAGTATTTCGTACTGCGGCACATCCCCTTGCCAGAACACCCGGATGACGCAACCATAATGCAGCGAAAAAACTTTAAAGCTATCGATGAGCTGTGTGCCGGTGATCCCCGACAGGATACTGCGGATCACACCCCCATGCGCGACGATCGCCACATCCCCCGACGCAGTTGTTGCCCGGATCGTCTCCCAGCACTGCGTCACCCGCTGATGCAGGTCAAGATAGCTTTCTCCGCCCGGAATGCGTACCTGCACGAAATCCGCCATCCATGGATCGACTTCTTCTTTGGGCAGCTCGTCCCAGCTGCGCATTTCCCACTTCCCGCAGTGGACCTCCATCAGTTGAGGCAGCAGGGTCGGGGAATGATCGGGAAAGAGATGTCGCGCCAGCCGGCTGCAACGCTGTAGCGGACTGCTATAGACCGCAACGATGCCGGATGGACCGGACGGAAGATGTCCCCGGATCGCCTCCGCTTCTTCCGCAAAACTCTCCGTGATATCCAGATCTGTCTGCCCGTAACAGATGCCCTTGGCGACAGCCGGTGTGGTATGACGTATGAGGAAAATGTTGTCCATAGCCCCTTAAAGATACCGCCAAATCAGGATAAATCCCAGGTAAATAACGATCTCCGTCACCTGCTGGATAGCTCCCAGACAATCTCCTGTATATCCTCCGATCCATTTGGCGAAGTACCGGTACAAGGAATAAGTGGTATAGAGGGCCGGCAGGATAACGAGGAGGAAAGGCCAGGGCAAAAACGCGAAGGGGACTAACGCCAGCAGGATGGTCACCGTCAAAACGGCGGGGGACAAGGGTTTGCCCGTCGCCAGGGACCTGGCCTTGCTCTGGTCCGGGTCTGCTGCATAGGCCCCGCTCTGCATGACCAGCACCGGCATCAACCGGCTGACGCTGTGGGCCACGATAAGAGCCAGGATAAACCACCGGTACGTAAAGAATACCGATGAACCGGGATGGAGCAGGTCGGGGGAGTACCCCGGTAATGCTGCCAGCAATACGAATTTGCTGCTGAGGATGGCCATCAGCCCGATAGCGCCGAAAGCGCCGATCCGGCTATCCTTCATGATATGTAAAATTTTTTCGCGCGTCCAGCCGCCGCCAAACCCATCGCAGACATCGGCCAGCCCATCTTCGTGAAAGGCGCCTGTGACGAACAACCCGGTGATCATCGATGCTACAATGCCGGCATCGGTCGAGACATACCGCGAGAAAACCAGGAAAGCCATGGAATTAAGCGCACCGACGATCCATCCGACCACGGGGAAATACCTGCGTGCCTGTTGCAGATAGACCGGGCTGTGATCGATGTGCCCCGGTACGGGTATCCGGGTCAGGAACATAACCGCGGCTAAAAAGATCTTTCCTTCTTTTTTCATATATCGCCGCCTTTGCTGACGCCTGCCGATTCGAAAGACGCCATCTCCCGCAGAAAATTCACGGCCGATTGCACCAGCGGCCACGCCATCGCTGCGCCGGTGCCTTCGCCAAGGCGCATTCCCAGGTGTAGCAAGGGTTCGGCGCCCAGGTATTCCAGCATTTTTGCGTGACCGCTCTCGCCGCTGCAATGGGAAAAGATGCAACCGTCGGCCACCTGGCTGTCCAGGAGCCTCGCCAATAAAAGCGCCGAAGTGGTGATAAATCCGTCGACCAGGATGACCATCTTCAACTCCGCCGCTTTCAAATACGCTCCGGTCAGCATGGCGATCTCATAGCCGCCGACATGCTCCAGGATGGTCAGCGGACCTGGATTCGCGGCAATGGCCGGCAGATGCAGGCGAAAGGCTTGCTGTAAGGTCTCTTTCTTCTTTTCCAGCTGCTCGTCATTGACACCCGTTCCCCGGCCCGTACATTCATCCACCGGGATGCCCGTGATATAGCTCATGATCAGCGCGGCCGAAGAAGTATTGCCGATACCCATTTCACCCAACCCGATGCAATTGCAACCTTGCGCAGCCAGGTCCGCGACGACTTCCTTTCCGGCTTCGATCGCCGCGATAGTCTCTCCGGAGGTCATGGCTGTAGTCTCCACATAATTGCGGGTGCCATACCCTATTTTCTTCGAGACCAGCTTGCCGGCGAATCCGTTCGTATTCGTATCGAAATCGAAATTGACGCCTGCATCTACTACCGTGAGCCCAAGATGGTGCTGGCGGCAGAATACGTTGATGGCGGCGCCGCCCGAAAGAAAATTCAACACCATCTGCGCCGTGACGGACTGTGGATAGGGATTGACCAGCCCGGTAGCGGCGATACCGTGGTCGCCGGCAAATACGACGATATGCGGTCGCATCAGCTGCGGATCGGTCGTCCCCTGCAGCAGACCTATTTGCATAGCGATCTCTTCCAGCCGTCCCAACGCGCCCAAAGGTTTGGTCTTATTGTCTATCCGGTGCCGAAGTTCCTGCCGCCGAGTTAATGATGCCGTTGTTTGCATACAATCGATCATTTATTTTTGAGCGTCAGCGGAATCCCGCTGACCATAAAGATAGCCTGATCCGCCTTTGCTGCAATATATTGGTTGACCCACCCCTGGAGATCGGTGAATTGCCGGCCTGCCGGCGTGTCGGCATGCAATCCCATGCCGATCTCATTGCTGATCAGGATGAGGGTGGCATCCTTCATCGCCAGTGCGTCGATCTCCCGGCGGCAGACCGCGAGACAGGCGTCGATATCAGCATGCCAATCTGTAAAGAAGTTCGTGATCCAGAGCGTCACGCAATCGATGACCGCTACGCGACCATCCAGCGGCAACCGGCTAAGCTGTTTTTCTTCTTCCATCGAGGTCCAGCGCTCGTCCCGTTCCTGCCGGTGACGATCGATCCGTTGCCGGAATTCCTCATCCCATACCCGCGCCGTAGCGACGTAGACAGGATGGTTACTGTACTGCAAGGCCAGCTCCTGGGCATACCGGCTCTTCCCGCTGCGGGCCCCCCCGGTGATGAAGATCAGTCTGGACATAGAACTAAGATAGTTAAAATTCGACCGTCGCGCCTGCCGTAAACATCGCGGGGATGGAATTATACCCGTAAACGGTGAAGAATTTCTTGTCGAGAATATTCCTGCCTTCAACGAAGATCTTGAGATGGCTGATCACCTTATATTCCGCATAGCCATTCAGAATAGCAAACGGTTTCAGCACGACGTCCGGCAAGGGATTGTAATTGGCGTCATATCCGCCGATATCGTAGCGTTTGCTTTCGTAGTGGCTGCTAAGACTGATATAAAGTGCGGACACCGGCCGGACCCCCAAGCTAATATTCACCGTATGCTCAGGCACCCGCAGGGCATAGTCATAGGTCGTATCGTCGTAGGATACATGGCTCTGCGTCTGCTCCTTCATTTTTGTCCAGGTATAGTTGGCTGACAGCGACCAGATCTTCGCGAACTTGATGCTGCCTTCCCATTCGATCCCGTTCCCCCATTCCTCGTCGTAATTATAATACAGGTTGGTGAAAAAGTTGTAGTCGATCCCGTTTTTCGTGTTCCGGTGGAAATAAGTGGCGCGGGTATTCAGCAACGTGTTATTGAACTGGATGCCCCCTTCATAGCTCTTCGACGTCTCGGGCAGCAGGCTGGCGTCGCCATAGGGAGAATACAGCTGGTACAGCGTAGGAGCCTTGAAAGCAGTGGCGATGCTGCCATATAGCTTCCAGTTGTGGTCGATCAGCCACGCAGGATTGAAAGTATAGGTATAGTTGCTGCCGTAGCGGGAGTCCGTGTTCAATCTGCCGCCGAGCTCGGCGCTTAGTCCGGACTTGCCGCTGTATAACAGGGAGCTGTACATGGAAGTCTGGCTGACGGAGGTATCGCTGAAGACGAGCGGGTAACCGCCGGAATTGCCGGATTCATGCATGGAGGCATACCGGTAATCGGCGCCGTTCAACAGGGTGAAGCCATAGCCCAGGTTTGTGCTGGCGAACATTTCCACATACTGAGAAGTCCCGACATAATGGTCGGTGAGGTAGGATTGTCCGTAGACGCTATCCTCCAGCAGGTGCAAATCGGAGGTGCTGAAGCGGTAATTGCCGGTGATGGTCGTGTTGGACAGCTTGTAGGTAAAACCTCCGCCTGCCAGCAGGCTTTTGGTGGTGTTGGTATAACCTACTGCCGGCGTGAAAGGGCCGCCATCGATATCGGCCGTATACTGACTGTATTGAAAATAACCTTTGACTGCCAGCGCGCTGGTGGCATTCCAACCAAGATTGCCCGCTACAAGATCGCTCTTGAACCCGTCGTTCAGGAAAGGAACGGCGGAAGCTGTGCTTTTGCTGCTGTCATAGGCTGTGGGAAAGCCGCTGGAATGGTCGTGGTTGTACCGGACATTATAGGTCAGCTGGTCGGCGACCTTCCCGAAGACTTGCGCATTGGCGTTATATGTCCCGTAGTTGCCGCCGGACCCGCTGGCTTTGACATTGAAGGGATACTTCACGTCGGATTTGATGGTGATGATATTGATGACGCCGGCAATGGCATCCGACCCGTACAAAGTAGACTGGGCGCCTTTGGAGATCTCGATACGCTCGATCAGGGTAACGGGGATGAGATTGATGTCGAAGCTGTTGTCCGTTGCTGTCGGATCGCTGATGGGTATGCCGTCAATCAGTATCAGCGCCCGGCCGGAACCTGCCCCGCGGATGAAGACGCTCTGGCTTGTCCCTGGATCGTTGAGGCTGCCGCTGACGATAATGCCTGCCTGTTCTCCTAATAGCTCGCCCAGCGGTTTGCCGACACTCTTTTCAATTTCTTCGTGCGTGATGACAATCACCACTTTCCCGGTCTGGCTCTGTTTGACCGGATATTTGGTGGCGGTGACTATCACCTGGTCCAATTGTTTGCCGGTACTGTCTTTGGTTGTTTGTGCGAAAGTGGAAGCGCTGCCGGTAACCGACAGCAATAGGAATGCCCAATGTTTGCTGATCATTGCAGTTAATTTTTTTGCTTTTCTCCCGAAAGCTGTTAATAAAAATGGTGATGAATCAGGCAGGTCTTCTGGCTTGTGCGAGACCCGGTTGACCTTCCCATCCGCAGGGGCGGACAGTGGTTTGAAGAGTTACCGGTCGTTTCCCGAAGAGTGGCATCCGCAGGATGCGCACGAAACAGGACAGCACTTACAGCTACGGGGATAGCGCCGGATTTACACCGGACTTCCCTTTTAATGACGATTTGTCGTCAACCAAATTCGGCGCGAAGATAGACATTCTACCGCATTGCCTGCAACAATTCCGCGATGGAGGTATATTCCCGGCTCGCTCCTTTGCCGTCCAGCAGCCACGATGTACGGGTCGGATAATCGGGAATGCGGACATGGTAAATTATGTCTTTTGCGGGCGTCGTGACAGGCATTGTGACGACGGTAAAACCTGCCCGGCGCAAGGCCCTTTGGGTCCAGAAGAAGGTGATGCCCCCGCCGGTCAGCAGGACCGGCTTGCCGGGTGCGGCATGAATGACGAAGACGCCGGCCTCTTTATTGAAAACGATGTCCTCTTCCGCAAAAGCGGCTTCGAAAACGCCGTTCAGCACGAGGTCTTCCGGCGCTCCCTGGTGCAGACGGCCGCCGGCCTCGAGCAACCAGACGGTATCGGCGACCTGCAATGCCAGGTCCAGTTCGTGGGTGGATAGCAGGATTGCTTTGCGCGTCTGTCCCGCCAGCTGGTGCAGCAACCGCATCAGCCTGATCCGGCTGGGAAGATCCAGGTGTGCTGTCGGCTCATCCAGCATCAGTATCGGCGTATCCTGCGCCAGGGCACGGGCCAGCATCATCTTCTGGCTTTCCCCGTCGCTGAGCGTATGCGCCTTCCGGTTCCGTAACGCGCTGATACCCGTCGCCCCGATGGCCCATTCGACGACCGCCTTATCCGCTTCGTTCAGCACCCCCAGCCAGCCGGTATATGGATACCTTCCCAATTCGATCAGGGATTGTACAGTCAGGTTATTACCACGTACCCGGTCTGTCAGCACCAGGCTGATCTTCCTGGCCAGTTCTGCGGGTTTGTGCGCTTCGACACCTGGGACATCTATCGTGCCGTTCAGCACGGGCTGCAGACCGGCCAGGGTGCGCAACAAGGTGGACTTACCCGATCCGTTGGGACCCAGCAGGCAGACCAGCCGGCCCGGTTGTAATTCCAATTCGGGTAGTTCGCCGGACACAACAATCCTTTTCCCGCCGGAATGATAACCTGTCTGCAGGTCATTGGTTCGTAATAAGACGGGATCGTTGCTCATTACCACGAGTTTAGATTTTTCCTGCGGAGAAGGAGTATAATGACGACCGGAGATCCTACCAGGGAAGTAATGATATTGATGGGCAGTACGCTCTGGCTGCCTGGCAGCTGTGCGACCATGTCACACATCAACAGCAGGATAGTCCCGATCAGACAGCACGCCGGCATGAGGATGCGGTGGCTGGCCGTATTGAATATCGTCCGGGCGATGTGCGGAACGGCAATGCCGATAAATCCGATGGGGCCGCAAAAGGCAGTGATGCTGCCCGCCAGTAGGCTCGTGCTGCAGATAATAATGACGCGGGCCCTGCGCGCGGTCAATCCCATGCTGCGGGCGTAATGCTCACCCAATAACAATGCATCCAGCATCTTGGAGGAAAGGAATGCGACGATCAGCCCGGCGGCAACGACTCCCGACAGTATCGACAGCTGAACGCCGGTTACACCTCCCAGTGAACCGAAGGTCCATAGCAGGTAATCCTTGACCTGTTCCGGATCGCTGAAATACTGCCAGACACTGGTGAGGGCCAGCGTAATGCTGCCAATCATGATCCCGATGATCAGCATCAGGACGTTGTCCCTTAGCCGCCGGGACAGCGTCAACACCAGCAGCATGACGGCGCCGGCGCTCACGCAGGCCGCACCGATGATCAGCCAGCTGCCGGATACGCCCAACTCCTTGATCGCAAACAGGGTGGCCATGCTGCCGCCCGTCAGCATCACTGCTGCGACACCCAGGCCGGCCCCGGAGGTAATCCCCAGGATGGCAGGATCGGCCAATGGGTTGCGGAACAAAGTCTGCATCTGCAGTCCGCCGACGGACAATCCGCAGCCCGCCAGCACGGCGGTGCAGGCCTTGGGCAGCCTGATCCGCGCGATGATGAAATGCCAGGTAGGATTGGCAGTCTTGGGTGAAAAAAAGACCCTGACGATCTCGCTGACCGGTATCTTCACCGTACCCATCGACAGGTCCAGCAGAAAGGCCAGCAGCAGCAGCAACAGCAGCCCGGCCAAACGGATTTTCTGTATCGGGCTTTCTGTCATTTGATTTGTTTATAATAGACCAGTGAGTCAGCTGGCAGCAGCCCGGGATGAAGGATACGGATCATATCTGCCAGTACCAGCTGGGGGTTGACGGAGCCGGATTCCCAATAGTCATTGGATCCCAGATCATTCACGCGCTTGTTGTAATTGTAGATCGCCCCCGTTTGAAAGGCATGGAAGATGCTGTAACGGGGGTCTTTGGAAAGGATGTCGTTTTTTGAATCGACGTAGCCGACGTTCAGCCAATAGTCGGCCGTCAGCGCGACGGGCGCCACCGACTCGAAAGTCAGCGCCAGGCTGCCGGTGCCCTTGGTATCCGACCAATGATAGTCGGCGCCCGCATCCCGCAGGAATTGGGCCGTATAACTTTCCCCCGCCGGGGAATACCAGGTGCCTTTAAAGGGCATCCCGACGATGACCGATGGCTTCACCGCCGCTCCGCTGCCAAGCGCGGCGATCTTTCGATAGGCTTGTTCCACGCTGTCGAATTTCCTGTTCACGAATGCTTCGCGGTCGGTCAGCGCCCCGACCAGCTTGACCCATTCGGCGCGGCCCAGGGGCGTCGTCTCCAGCCATTCCGCATTGGGGAGGACAGGGATCCCCGCGTCTATCAGCGTCTTGTATTGGCCGAATGCCGACTCCGGATTGCTCATGGTCATCAGCACGCCGGGATGCAGGGTGATCACCTGCTCGTTATTCAGGTTGGCATCCATGCCGACCAGCTTGATCTTCCCTGATGTTATACCTTCCCGCACGATAGTCGAATTAACGTAGTGCCCATTGCCCAACCCGATGATCCGGTCGGCCACCCCGGCAAAATCCGATTGCGCGACATGCATCGAGGACATGACGATCAGCGACTGCACCGGGGTGGTGATCACCTGGGCGGAAGGATGACCGGCCGGAATGGCAGCCCCCTGCGGTACCAGCAGGTAATCCAGCGTATCCATTCGCCCGCCCGAGCGGTTCAGGATCTTCACTTCCTTATAATGATCGAAATAATCGATGGTGAAACCGCGCGCATATTTGACGATGGACCTGTTCGGATGAAGTCCGCGTAGCCCCGGTGTGTCCGGATCCTTGCCACCTTCCCGCTGCCGGCAACCCCATACGGGTAGCGACATTATAATCACGGAAAAGAGGAAGGAGAGAAGTCTGCTGATTTTGTCCATATGCATAGATTTTCGGTCAATCAGCACAAAAGTAGCCGAAAAAAAATCAGCGGTCCGTTAGGGCCGCTGATTTATTATATGAAACTTATTGATCGGTTAATAGGTAACGACCAGGTACGGATGCCTCGTAGAATCCGGGTAATTGGAGGAGCAGAAGATCCTTGAATTATATAGCTGCTCGGTATTGAGTCTCATGACAAAGCCATTGTTGCCGTTGACGATCATATTATTGACCATGGTCGTAACGTCCAGGCTCAGGTTAAGGAAATTCTGGCTCGTCTGCGGAACATGCACTGCACCAGCGGTATCCCATGCAGGCTGATTGTTAAAGTTGGTAGTGGTCGGGGTCCAGCCTCCGGTAACACGCTGAATCCAGAAATCATTGGTAGTACCATAATTCGCGACAACCAGGTTGCCGTTTAGAGGCAGGGTGTCTGAAAAGAGCATCAGCGTAGCGGACTTGACAGTCGTGTTGCTCGGTATGGAGAGCATATTGAATTCAAAATAGGACCTTCCGTACACTTCGATACCATTAACCGTCCAGGTTTCGGCCAGTAATTCCGGAGAGTAAGCGTTTCCGGCCGGACTTCCCGTGTTGGCCAGTATCATCTCCTCAAAAGGCCAAGTGCTTATCTCCGGGAACACCGTATGAAGAATAAGAGTGGTTGAACCGGCTGAAACGGTGACGGATACAGTATCCACACCTGTCGCACCCAGAAGATCAGTGGCCATTAACTGAAACACGTAAGTACCAGCCACAAGACCCGCTACCTTGGTGGAAGCAGAACCATCGGTGGCAATGACCGGAACATTGGGGCCTGAAACCTCACTCCACAGATACGCAGTGATCTTGCTGGAGGAATCATATGCGCTTCCCGTCAGGGTTACAGAGTCAACAGGTAAAGTGATAGTTTGCGAAGTCCCGGCATTAACGGTAGGCGCGGGAGGAAGAAGAGAAACGGCGTTTTTTTGGCAGCTACACATGACAACAGACATGCACGCTAAAAACATTCCTGCGGATAGGGTATTCAATTTCATAAAATCAAGTTAGGTTTAATACAACGATTACAATTAAAGGGGTCAACGCGGCTAAAAGTAGACAGAAATTTCTCGCCTTGCAAATTAAATTAACGTAATTTCGATACCTTTGCACCCATTGCATTTAGACATCTAAGATAATTTTAATATCTATGAGTTTTATCCGAAAGGCCAATTCATTTATAAAGGATTTATTACTTGTTTCGCGAATTGGGCTTCTTTTTGTACCCTTTCGTTTCGCTTTCAAATTCCTCCTTAATTTTTCTTTCCTCACTTCCTGGATCAATCGAAATAGCCGGAAAGTTCCTTTTTCCGACTTCTATAAGCCCTTCCGCGCCTATGCCAACCGCGTCAATTTACATGAACACGTCATCAAGATGCAAGGGTTGGATCAAAAACCCATTCACTATCTCGAATTTGGTGTTGCAGGAGGTACTTCTTTCGCGTGGTGGGTGAAGGCCAACCACCATCCGGAATCCCTGTTTTACGGATTTGACACTTTCGAGGGCTTGCCTGAGGACTGGCACTTCTTTAAGAAAGGGGCGTTCAGCTTCGATATCCCCTTTATGGAAGATAACCGGGGAACATTCATTAAAGGGTTGTTCCAGGATACCTTGTACAGATTTCTTCGTGACTATAGCCGCAATACAGACAACCCGGCGGTCACCAGGGTCCTTCACATGGATGCGGACCTTTATTCTTCTACCCTCTTCGCATTGACAAGCATGGCGCCTTACCTCCGGGAAGGAGATATCATACTCTTCGATGAGTTTAATATTCCTAATCACGAATTTGCTGCCTGGAATGATTTTATCAGGAGCTACTACATTAAATACGAGGTAATCGGTGCGGTGAATAATTTCTATCAGGTCGCCATCAAAATCGTGAAATAATTACAGGAAGGCCCAGTTGAACGATGCCCCTGCAAAATAATTCCGGGTCGGCGCGGCATTGTAGAACCGGTTCAATGCCGCATTGAAATCGTCTCCCAGGCTATACTTCATGTTAAAGGCATTATCGATCCCCGTGTAGATATCCAGCCTCCATTTTTTTGAGAGGATCTTCCGGTAGCCGATCCGGCCGCCCAGCAGATCGTATGACCCCGAAAAGAAGGTATTGGCGTCATTGAGCGGGATCTTAGCCGTATAGGTATAAGTGACATTGGCATAGAGCCCCATTTTCAATGTGACGTCCAATCCGCTGACGATCGTCTGCGGAGCTACGCTGGGCAGGAGATGCCCAGAGAAATTCGACGTGTCCTGGTTGAAAGTTGCATAGTGGAAATCATGCCAGGCGTGACTGATGAATAGCCGCACGTTGGTGAAGAAGCCGTCAGCCTGGTCGACCAGCCTGTAAGAGACATAGGTCTCCAGCCCATGTTGATTCGTGCCGCCCGCATTGACGGAATAACTGATTCCGTTTGAGTCGATGCGCTGGACGATGGCATTATTGATATGGAAGACAAACCCATCGATATCGATGAACAACCGGTCATGCAGGAAGCTGCCCCTTGCGCCGAGTTCATAATCGATACCATTTTCCGGCTGCAGCGGCGGTCCTACGACCCCTGTGCTCTTTTCCAGTTCCTGCACCGTCGGGGTGGAAAACCCGCGGCTGGCGCTGGCATAAACGCTGACGTCGGGCAGGATCGTTTTCAGCAGGGCAATACGGGGCGCGATTTTATTATTAAAACGAATGGGAGTAGTGACGGGAGGCGTCACGTTGAATTGCGTAATATTCAGCGCATTGACGTTAAAGCTGGCGCCCCCCGTTATCGTCCAGCCGTCAGGCAGTTTCAGATCGGCCTGCGCAAAAGCCATATAGGTCCAGTTGTTCAGTTTGTCATCCAGCTGAAGACCGGATGGCACTCCGTTATGGTTGCCGAAATCGCGGGTCTCGAAAAATCCCTTCTGTGCCTCAGCGCCGGCATTGACCTGCAGCAGGGAGGAGCCGAGCCAGTTCTTGTACTGGAAAACTGTGCGGCCGCCGAAATGCGGCTCCTGCCTGTATTCATATACTCTGACGCCGGGATTGGTAAAATCCGTATAGGCTCCGTATACGGCCGTCGTATTCTGCCAGTGTTCATCAAAATGGTAAGTGTTGCTGAATCCGGCTGTAAAGTTTTTCTGAAAGATAGCCGCCTGCGCCTGCACCGCGCCCGGAGAAGTGCCTGCCGGTGGCCGCGCCATCTTTGGATTGGCATTGTATTCCGCCTTTGTCAGGCCGCCGGGCGTCTGGTAATATAGATCGCTGTAAAGGATATAGGCATGGATCGTTTGCTTCTCGCTGGATTTCAGCAGCGTCTCCCAACTGCCGACATCCCGACGCATCTGTGTCTGTTGGCGGTAGCCGTCACTGGTCTGGTGATCGAAGGCAATGCTGGTGCGGTGATCACCGTCGCCCAGGCGGAGCATGACATTCGTGCTGTTGGTATTATAGCTGCCCCCGGTGTAGTCTATGCCGGCGCCTTTTTCCCAAACGGAGGGCATGCTGTTGATCAGCACCGCGCCGCCGATGCCCGCTCCATACAAACTGCCGGCCGTACCTTTAATGACTTCCATCGACTGGAAATTGTAGAAGCCCAGTTCGTTGAGGTACGTATTGCCGCCCGGGTCCGTCAGTGGGATCTCGTCATAATAAATTTTGACATCCCTCACGCCGAAAGGAGACCGTATCGAACTACCCCTGATGTTCAACCGGTAACTGCCGGGCGAACGCTCTTCCATTCTCACGCCGGGGTTTTCGTTCATAGCCGATAAGATGCTAAGGTTGCTAAAACGATCCAGCGATGCCTTGGTGACAAGACTGACAGGAGCATCGACCTCCGTGAGCTTTCGGTTTTGCTCATAGGCTTTCACCACCACTTCGTTCAGCGGTCGCGTATCTGACGAATCGGTCAGAATTACGGGCGGATGAGTCTCCTGTGCGGATATAATCGTACCATAAAAGACGGCGGGAAGCAGCAGCCAGTTGATTTTCTTCATCCGGATGGATTGGTTTTTGGGGAGCCGCCAGAGGCGGCTCGACCGAAGGTCAGACATTAACCATTGAGGAAAAAGGGCTATCTTTCAGAGTGCCCTTTTTCCGATTATTAAACCAAAGATAGAGCAGAATAATCATTATCTTCAAACTACTCAAAAACAAAGCTGTCTGCGATCGGGTCGCCTGCCGTTTGAACTCCATTCCAAAGCATGAGCAATAAACAACTGAACCTTTTCGATCTCGCCATGATCGTCGTGAGCCTGGTCATTGGCATGGGCATCTTCCGGACTCCTGTAGTAGCAGCTGCAAGGGCCGGTACTCCCTTTCTTTTCTTTCTCGCCTGGCTGATCGGCGGTGTCATAGCCTTGTGCGGTGCGCTCACATATGCGGAGATCGGCAGCCGCTACCCGGTTACCGGGGGGTATTACAAGATCTTCTCGTATGGCTTTCATCCTTCCCTGGGCTTTGCCATCAATTGTGTCGAGCTCGTGTCCAACGCAGGCTCCGTGGCCGCCGTCGGTATCATCGGCTCGGAATACATCGGCCGGTTTTTTTATGATGGCCCCACGCCCGAGATCTTCAAACAGCTGGTAACGGCCGGCGGGATCGTCCTATTTTATATTATTAATCTCTTAGGCCTGAAAATGAGCAGCCGGGTGCAAAATATCCTGACCGTTTTTAAGATCCTGCTGATCCTGCTATTGCTGACTTCCTTATTCGGTCACCATACCGTATCGGTTCATTCTCTGTCCGCGCTGCCCGTCAAACCTGGTAACCGGCCGGGCTGGCTGACCGCTCTCGGGTATGGGCTTGTCGCCGTATCGTTCAGCTATGGCGGATACCAGCAGACGATCAATTTCGGCGGCGAGGTGCGCGATCCGGGCCGTATCATCCCCCGCGGGATCGGCTATGGCGTCGCCCTGATCATCGTGCTCTATCTTTCCCTCAATTTCGTCTATGTCAAAGTCATTGGTTTCGAACACCTGAAGAATGCCGATTCCATTGGCGCCGTCCTGATGGACCACCTGTTCGGACCGGTGGGCGACAACATTTTCCGCGTGCTGATGTTCCTCTCGGTCATGGCTTACGTCAACGTTGCCCTGTTGAGCAATCCCCGGGTCATGTTTGCCATGGGTGACGAAGGCATCCTCCCCGCTCTTTTCCGGACCATAACGCCCGGCCGCGGAGTGATCGTCTGGTCGCTGACCGCCTTCTCCGCGGTGATCCTCATCACCCTGGTGTTTACCAGCACGGTAGAAAAGATCATCAACTATACTATTTTTCTCGACAGCATTGCCTTCATCACCTCCGCCTCGACCATCTTTATCATGCGTCGCCGGAAAACGGGAGAGGAAAGGGATATCTACCGAATGAAATTCTATCCGCTGGTGCCACTGCTGTTTATATTAGCTTATGTTTGCGTAGTGACCAGCATTATCCTGGGCGATCCGCGTTCGGCGATGTACGGCGCCCTGATCTTTGCCGTTTTCCTGACCCTGTATTTCCTGATCCGGCAGCGTAAAGTCAGTACCGGCTAAACCCCCGGGATGGAAAAATTTGTTTTAAATTTGCTCCATGAGTATGAAAAAACTACTGCTCCTGCTAACCTTACCTGTCTCACTTTTCCCCTTTACCGTTCATGCGCAGGATACCGCCCGCGCCCTGAACGATACCGTTCACGTTGAGGCTACCGCCCACCCGCAGGGCAATTGGGACCTTACCAGATGTGTCGAATACGCCCTGGCCAATAATATCTCCGTCAAACAGTCGGATGTGCAGGCCCGTATCGCCAGACTGACCCTGGACCAAAGCAGGCTCGCCCAAATCCCAACCCTGACCGTCGGCTCTTCAGCCGGTATTAACTCCGGCCGTTTCCAGAACCCGATCACCTATACGCTGGAGACCCAGACGACCTTCCAGAATAACCTGTCCCTCCAGACCAGCGTGACGCTTTTCAATGGCTTCTATCTCCTGCGGACCATCGATGCCAATCGGTTTGCCTGGCAGGCTACCCTCGCCAACACCGATAAGCTGAAAAACGATATTTCGCTCAACGTAGCCAATGCCTATTTACAAGTGCTGCTCGCCAACCAGACGACGGCGGCCTCGCTGCTTCAGCTCCAACTTTCCCAAAACCAGCTTGAATTGACCCGCAAACAGGTAAGGGCCGGAACCCTCCCGGAACTCAACGCCGCGGAACTGGAATCCCAGGCGGCGCAGGATAGCAGTACTTATATCACGTCTAAAGGCAACACCGTCCAGGCCATCCTTACCCTCAAAGCCTATATGGATCTCGATGCCGCTGTCCCTTTTGACGTGGATACGCCGCCCATCGAACAGATCCCCATCGAAAAACTGGCCGACCTGGAGCCCGAAACCGTCTATGCGCTGGCCCTGACCAACCAGCCACTGCAAAAAATGGATGCGCTGCAGATCCAATCGGCGAACCAAACCGTCCGGGCAACGAAAGGGGCCATGTTTCCCGTTGTCAGTCTGTTTGGCAACCTGGGCTCCAACTATTTGAATACGCCCGGGCAATCGGCGGTACCTTATTCCTCTTTTATCGATACGGTCGGACATGTGGTCGGCAGCGGTACACCGGTGACCACACCGGTACCGCTGTATAAATACATCGATACCAAAGCGCCGGGCTATTTCACCCAGATTAATAATTACTTCGCCCAGGCGGTAGGGGTCAATGTCAGCATCCCTATACTGAATAACGGCATCCTGCGTACCAATTACGCCAAATCAAAGCTGAACCTGCGTAACCAGGAGCTGCAGCGCGATCAGGACAATCTCACCCTCAAGGAAAATATTTATCAGGCATATACGGCGGCGATAACGGCCCTGCAGAAATTCGAAGCCAACAAGATCACGCTGGCTGCTACACAAAAGAGCTATGAATACGCACAGAAAAGATATAATGTCGGCATGCTCAATACCATCGACCTGCTGACTAACCAGAACAACTTTTTCAATGCAAAGATCAATCTGCTGTCCTCCCAGTTCGATTATGTGTTCAAGATGAAAGTGCTGGAATTTTATAAAGGACTGGGAATAAAATTATCAAAAGAATAACCTAATCATGAATAAGCTAGTACTTCGGATCATTATAGGCGTCATCTTACTCGTCCTGCTGTTGGTCGTGCTGAAAAAGGCAGGTGTGCTGGGTAAGGACGAAGGCATAAAAGTGTCCGCGGAAAAAGCCGTCAGGCGGAATATCACGGAAATAGTCACGGCCAGCGGCAAGGTCTACCCGGAAAAAGAGGTGAAGATCAGCCCTGATATCTCCGGGGAAGTGGTGGACCTCAATGTGGTGCAGGAAGGCGACAGCGTACATAAAGGGCAATGGCTGGCCAGGATCTACGCGGATATATACACCACTGAGCGCGACCAGGCGTCCGCCCAGATGGATCAGCAACAGGCACTGGTCTCCAATATGTCCGAACAGCTGCCGGGTCTCAAGGCGGCGATGGACGCCGACAAGCGGGCCCTCGACAGGGAAAAACAATTGCTGGATCAGAAAGTGGTCTCCCTGTCGGAATATGAAACCGCGGAAAGCACGTTTAAGACTGCTCAGGCCAGTTACATGGCCGCGCTGCAATCCGTAAAAGGAAATGTGGCCGGCGTAGCCAGTGCCAGGGCCAACCTGCAGGTCGCCGCCAAGAACCTCAGCCGCACCACGGTTGTCTCGCCGATTGACGGCGTTGTCTCCCTGCTGAGTATCAAAAGAGGAGAAAGGGTCGTCGGCGCCTCCATGATGGCTGGCACCGAGATGATGCGGGTGGCCGATATGAGCAAAATCGAAACGATCGTCGACGTCGGGGAGAACGACATTCCCAAAGTACACCTGGGCGACACCGCACTGGTCACGGTGGATGCCTACAACAACCGCAAGTTCCGGGGCCTCGTTACCCAGATCGCCAGTAGTGTCTCCACCGCCACCGGTTCTACTACGACAGTCTCTACCAATGACGTCACCAATTACAAAGTGCATATCCGGTTATCGCCGGATTCCTACCAGGACCTCATCGATCCTAAACATCCCAAGAGCTTTCCCTTCCGGCCGGGGATGAGCGCCAGCGCAGACATCCAGACCCGCACTCATCCAAATGTGCTGTCCGTTCCCATCAATTCCGTCGCCACCCGGGAAAAAAATACCGATAATGCGGTCCTCGGCAACGGCGACGCGTCGGACAACAGTGACAATAATAAGGCTGATACCCGCCCTGTTGCCTCCGGATCGGACGACCTGGATGAAGTGGTGTTCGTGCTTCAGCCGGGCGACACCGTTAGAAAGGTCAATGTCCGTACGGATATCCAGGATATCAATTACATCGAGATCGTAGATGGACTGAAAGAGGGTGACCAGGTGATCACCGGGCCTTACAGCGTGATCAGCAAGACATTGAAGGGAGGGCAGAAGGTCAAGGTGGTACCCAAGGACAAATTATTCGAAGCGAGTAACAAGAATTAATCCATTTTTTCCGGAATCCCAAAATCGATTCTGCATGCGTTTTGGAGTGATAGGCAGCGGTAGTTGGGCCACGGCGCTGGTCAAGATTCTGACAGATAACGGTCATAGGGTCCACTGGTGGGTACGCAATGAGGCGAGTATCCGGCATATCCAGGCCCGTCATCATAACCCGCAATATCTTCCTTCCGTCTATTTCGATACCAGCCTCCTGTCGCTCAGCAGCCAGGTACAAAATGTGGTGGCCGCTTCCGATTGCCTGGTGATGGCCGTTCCGTCGGCCTACACGTCATCCACCCTGGAAGGATTGGACCGAAAGGCCCTGCAAGGCAAAAAAATCCTTTCTGCCATCAAGGGCATCCTTCCTGAACACAACCTGCTGCTGAATGAATATCTCAACAGGGAGTTCGATGTGAACCTGGCTGATTATTTTACCATCATGGGACCCTGCCATGCCGAAGAGGTGGCGGCTGAAAAACTATCCTACCTGACCTTTTCGGGACTTGACGAAGCACTGACCCGGGAAGTGGCGGCCTGCTTTGCAACCGAATACCTCAATACGGTCATCAATGGGGACGTATACGGCGTGCAGTATGCCGCAGTACTGAAAAATATCTATGCCCTGGGGGCTGGCATCGCCCATGGATTGGAATATGGCGACAATTTCCTCAGCGTGCTGATTGCGAACTCTTCGGAGGAGATGGCCGGCTTTCTGCGGAAGGTCGCGGTCCATCCCGCCAGTTATACGGCGTCGGTCTATCTGGGTGACCTGCTGGTGACCTGTTATTCTCTTTATAGCCGCAACAGGACCTTCGGAAATATGATCGGCAAGGGATATTCCGTCAAAGCCGCCCGGCTGGAACTCAACATGGTGGCGGAAGGATATAATGCCAGTAAATGTATCTATTTGATTAACAAGGAAATAAAAGCGGAAATGCCCATTGCCGGCATGATTTACCGGATTTTGTGGGAAAATGTTAATGTTGCCATAGGAATGAAACAAATTGAGCCGTACCTTGTCTAATAGATATGCCACTCTCCTTCCAGGGATTCGGACCAATGGCCATCATTGCGATGGTGCTCATCCTGTCGGTAGCTCAGGGTGTACAGTATTTGCGGAGCCGCCACAGGCATCATTGATGTGGGCATCCACAGGGTCAAAGCCCATCCACCGGGTCAAAGGCCGTCCGCCGGGTCGAAGAACAAATCCGACGCTATTCCATCCGCCAGCAGTTTACCCTCCTTTGTCAATACCAGTGTTCCTGAGCCTGTCATTTTGCCTTCCCTGATATACCGTTGGGCCCTCGCCTCCAGATCCCGTGCTGCATCAGCCCCCCAGTGTCCGGCAATATGACCCAGGTCCATGCCTTCGATCGTTCGCAGCGAGATCATAATATATTCATTCAGCTGTTGTACGGGGGTAAGCACCTCTCTTTCGGCGATGACGGAATCCGCTGCCGCCCCGATTGAGTCCGTCGCCACGGCATCGGCGAGCGCCGCGATATACTTTGCATTGTTCGCGACATTCCACTCGCGTGATACCCCATCGTAAGAATGAGCCGAAGGCCCCAGCCCAAGATAGGTCGCCCCCCGCCAGTAAGAAGAATTATGCCGGCTCCGATGGCCCGGCAAGGCAAAATTGGAGATTTCGTAATGCTCATACCCCGCCTGACTCATCCAATCCATCAGCAAAAGGAACTGGCGGGCCTGGTCGTCCGGGCTGACGTCCTGCCGGCGATGACCGCGGATCAGGGTATCCAGCGCGGTCCGGGGCTCAACGGTCAGGGCATAGCAGGAAAGATGCGGGATATGCAGGGCGATAGCCCGCTCTACATTCTCCTGCCAGTGCTGGTCCGGTAGGGTAGGGCCGCCATAGATCAGGTCGATGCTGATATTATTGAACCCCTCCCCCTGCGCTATCCGGATGCATTCAGTTGCCTGTTCGGCATTGTGTGCGCGGTTCATCCATTGCAGGTCCTCATTGAAAAAGGACTGGATGCCGATGCTCAGCCGGTTGATCCCGGCGGCACGCCAGGCCCGCATTGTCGCTGGCAGCGTCATGTCGTCCGGATTAGCCTCCATAGTGATCTCAGCCGCCGGATCGAGGATAAAAGTTTCCCGCAGCCCGTCCAGGATAGCCCGCAGTTGCACAGGCTCCAGGAGAGAGGGCGTGCCGCCGCCGAGATAGATTGTCGCTATCGTCGCCTCACCGATATAATCTTTGCGTTTGCCCATTTCTTTCAATAAAGCGGGGATAAAATCGTTTTTACCCTTCAAAGACGTGGAAAAATGGAAATTGCAGTAGTGACAGGCCTGCCTGCAAAAGGGAATATGAAGATAAATGCCTGCCATCCGATGGTTTTTTATTATAGCAAAATTAATCAACATTAACTTGCGGGGGACAGAATGGTAAAGGGATACTGTTGCCGGCTGCTTTTGATCCTGTTGTTGAGCCCATTCAGCGGTTGGGCGCAATATGTCCTGCACATTGTTCCGGTCGATAAAGATTCACTGTTTGTCCAGAAACGGCTTGGGTTGACCACGGTTTTCAAGTCCCGGGCGCTCTGCACGGAATATGTATATACCATCCTGCCCCTCCTTCAGGGTAAGGGATATGTAGCGGCGTCCGTTGACAGTATCACCTATGGCGATAATAGCGCCAGGCTTCGGCTGTACGTAGGGGATGTCTGGCGCTGGGCGCAGATCGACGTCCGGCATACGGACCCCACCCTGCTGTCTGCCGTAAACTGGACATCGAAGACCTTCGCCGACCGGCCCATGGACATACATCAATTCCAGCTCCGCCAGCAATTGATGCTGGATTATATGGAAAATAACGGCTACCCCTTTGCAAAAATCGGCCTGGACAGTATCGTGCTGAAGGATTCCTCCGTTGTATCGGCGGTCCTTCGCGTAGACAAAGGCCCCCTGTATAAGATCGACAGCATCCGCATATATGGCACTGCCAGGATCTCCAATCAATTCCTCCAGCGCTATCTCAATATACCCAACGGCAGCCTTTACCGGAAAGACCGGCTGCAAGCCATTTCCAAAAAGCTGATAGAGCTGCCCTATGTGCAGGAACAGGAACCCTGGAAGCTGACCATGCTGGGCGATGGCTCCGTGATCAACCTTTATCTCAAACCGAAAAAGAGCAGCCAGCTCGATGCACTGGTAGGCTTCCTCCCCAGTGATGATCCTGCGGTTGGAAACAAAGTGGTGGTGACGGGCGAGGCGACCATCAACCTGCAAAACACGCTGGGCGGCGGCGAGATCATGCAGCTGGACTGGCAGCAACTGGAGGCCGGCAGTCCGCGGCTGGATATATTGTTCCAGCAGCCCTATATTTTCAACTCGCCCTTCGGCGTCAATGCTTCTTTTGATCTCTATAAACAGGATTCCACCTACCTGGACATTAACCTGACAGTGGGCGCGCAGTACACGATCTCCGACAATCAGAGCGGCTCGGTGTTCATCCATGCGTCTTCTTCCAGCCTGTTGAATATCGACACCGCCGGGATCATCGCTTCCCATGCCCTCCCGCCCGAAGCGGACATCAGCAGCTTGAACCTGGGCGTGACCTATGACTTCAATAACACCAACTATCGCTTTAATCCGCGAAGAGGCAATGAATTCGAGCTTCTCGGCTCCGTAGGAGCGAAAACGGTCCACGAAAACTCTACTATCGTTCAGCTGCAGGACCCGAATGATAGCGGTTTCAACTTCGCCTCCCTTTACGATACCGTAAAACTGCATTCCTATCAATACCTGGCCAAACTGGCCGCAGCCCATTATTTTCCGATCGGCCGGGCCGCCACGCTCAAGCTGGGTTTTAACGGGGGAGTGTACAGCAGCCCCAATACTTACCGCAATGACCTCTTCATGATCGGAGGCTACAAACTGTTGCGCGGATTCGACGAACAAAGCATTCTGTGCTCCGAATATGCCGTCGGCACTCTTGAATACCGGTACCTGACCGGGCTGAATTCTTTTTTGTTCGCCTTTACGGATGTGGGGTGGGCGGCGAACACCGTACCGGGGTATGATCTGAACAGTATGTTTATCGGCACCGGCGTGGGCATGGCTTTCGACACAAAGGCCGGGATTTTCAATATGTCTTTTGCGGTAGGAAAGCAAGGGAGTGCCCCTTTCGATTTTCATGATACTAAAATTCACCTGGGATATGTCAGCTTTTTCTAGGGAGTACACCTATTTTTGTAACAGTAACCTGCAGGCCAGGGGCTCGCAGCTCAAGGCCCTTCAAATGGCCCCTTAATTAACCGTGCATGACCAAAATCGTTTTTTGCTTATCTCTGCTGACCTTCCTGTTCATCGGCCATCGGTCCGATGCGCAGACCGATTCGACCCGGCCACATGATGCTCCGCCTGTGCAGGTACAACAAGATACAGGTGCCGTTGTGCAGCCTGTCCTCCGGCATGACAGTGTCGTCCATCATCTCTCGCACCGGGACTCGCTGCGCCGTGATTCCGTCGCCCGCGTGCGCAGAGCTATCCGTGACTCCATCCGGCGTCTGACCGCCGTTCCAAAGGATTCCGTTGCGACCGCAATCATCGTCCCTGCCGGTCCCGTCCCTGCCGCCACTGCCGTCCCTGCCACCACTGCCGTTACTGCCCGGGATTCCCCGACGGCAAAGACACCTGTTCCCTCAACTACCCCACCGGCCATCCCCACACAGGGGCCGCCCGCCATCAGCTTTTGGGAGAAAGTTTTGTCCATCAACTCGTATTTCAATTTTACGGGCCCGCCGGTCGTAGAGATCTTTGCCCTCCACCGGCCCAATTCCAAGGATAGTCTCTTCTACCTTCTCGTCGCCATCCTGTTCTATTTTGCCCTGATCCGGATCTTTTTTGAAAAATATTTCAATAACCTGATGACACTGTTCTTCCGGGTATCGCTCCGGCAGCAACAGATTCGCGAACAGGTCCTGCAAACCCCTCTGCCGTCACTGCTGCTGAATATCCTCTTCGTCATCTCTGGAGGGCTGTATGCCTGTTATCTGTTGCACTATTCCCGGATGGGCGCCGGCATTCGCTTCTGGGTACTCTACCTGAACTGCATGCTCCTGCTCGGAACGATCTACTTCGTCAAATTCCTGGTGCTTAAATTTATCGGTTGGGTATTTTCTGTCTCCCGCGCGACCGATATTTACATCTTCATCGTCTTTTTAGTGAATAAAATGCTGGGAATTTTCCTGCTCCCGTTCTTGATTGTAATCACTTTTTCAGGCCCTGAACTGCGAGAGGTCTTTATAACGATTTCATTAGCAATGATTTTTGTATTGTGGACTTATAGGATACTAGCCTCTTACCGTCCCGTTCATAATGAAATAAAACTAACACCGTTTTACTTTTTTCTGTACCTTTGCGCCTTCGAAATAGCACCCCTGCTATTGATTTACAAGGTGTTATTGACATATTTGGAAAAAGTGTATTAACTTTGCTAATCCATAGGGGAATCACATGGTTAAAAACGAGGATAAAAAAAAGATTTTAATCACGCAACCCAGACCTGAAACAGACAAGTCGCCGTATTTCGAGTTAGCCAGGAAATACGATGTGGAGCTTGCTTTTCATCCTTTTATTCGCCTCGAGCCCATACCCGCCAAGGATTTCCGCAAACAAAAGATAGATATCGCCCTGTTCACTGCTGTTGTCTTCACCAGCCGGAATGCCATCGATCACTTTTTCCGGATCTGTGAAGAAATGAAGATCAGCATTTCCCAGGACACCAAGTATTTCTGCATTACCGAAGCCGTCGCTCTTTATCTGCAAAAATTTATCCTGTACCGTAAACGCAAAGTGTTTTTTGGCGCTGACGGGCTGAACAAGAGCATGTTCGACGTCATTAACAAACATAAGGAAAACGAGAAATTCCTCTATCCCTGTTCGGAGAATCAGCAGGATAATGAGATCATCAACTGGCTGAAGGCGAATAATTGCGGATTCGCGACGCCTTTTATGTACAGGACAATCAGCAATGATGTAAAAGAGTTCCTCGACCGGAGCGAATACGATATTATCTGCTTTTTTACGCCCAGCGGTGTGAGGAGCCTTTTCGACAATTATCCGAAGTTCAAGCAGAATGGTACCAAGATCGGTGCATTCGGCAGTAATACATCCCGCGCCGTGGAAGAGGCCGGTCTTACGCTGGACATCAAAGCTCCCCTGCCACAGGCTCCATCCATGGTTTCCGCCCTCGAAAAATATCTCGCAGTCACTGAGAAGAAAAAGTAGTCTAGCGCGAAATTTGCTATTCCTATCTTTCCGGTAAATGAATGACTACATGGCTAACCGCCTCCAGGGTGAAACCAGCCCTTATTTATTACAACATGCACATAATCCCGTGGACTGGTATCCCTGGGGAGAAGAGGCGTTACAAAAGGCGCAGCTGGAGAATAAGCCCATCCTCGTGAGTATCGGCTATGCGGCCTGTCACTGGTGTCATGTGATGGAGCGGGAGAGCTTCGAAGATCCCGATACGGCCGGCTTCATGAACGACCATTTTGTCAATATCAAGATCGACCGGGAGGAAAGGCCCGATCTGGACCATATTTATATGGATGCCGTACAAGCCATCACCGGCAGCGGCGGCTGGCCGCTGAATGTCTTCCTAACCCCCGAAGGCAGGCCTTTCTATGGAGGCACCTATTTTCCGCCCCGCCCTCTCTATAACCGCCCTTCCTGGAAAGAACTGCTGGCCGGGATCGCGCAATCCTTCCGGGAGAAGAAGGAAGAGATCGAACAGCAGGCCGGCAGCCTTACCCATCATGTCGCTACTGCAGGGATGTTTGGCATCGGGTCGGCTGAAAAGACCTCCGGTGCGACGGGTCAGGCCGCCGATCCTTTCAATACCGAGACCCTTCGCCGGATTCGCGATCAGTTACTGTCCACAGCGGACAAAGAAGAAGGCGGCTTCGGGGGAGCCCCTAAATTCCCGCAGACCTTCTCCATCCGCTACCTTCTCCACTACTACTATTTCACCCGCGATGGCGAAGCTTTGCAACAGGCCCGGCTTAGCCTGGACAAGATGATCAGGGGCGGCATTTATGATCAGCTGGGAGGGGGATTCGCCCGCTACTCCACCGACAACGAATGGCTGGCGCCCCATTTCGAAAAAATGTTATATGACAATGCTTTGCTGGTCATAGCGTTGTGTGATGCCTGGCAGCTCACCGGGGAGCCCTTGTACCGGGAGGCTATCGAAGGGACGATGGCGTTCATTGACAGGGAATTATCCAATGGACAGGGAGCATTTTATGCAGCCCTGGATGCCGACAGCGAAGGTATAGAAGGAAAATATTATGTGTGGGAAAAGGCAGAGATAGACGAAATACTCGGAGAGGACGCGGCCCTGTTCTGCCACTATTATGGGGTCACTGCCCGGGGTAATTGGGAGGGGAAGAACATTCTGACCCGGCCCGTAATCCCCGGTCTCTCACCTGCCGAAGGGCAACGGCTCGGGGCAGCCCGGCAGCGGCTGCTGGAGCATCGTTCGCGGCGCATCCCGCCTGCCCTCGACGATAAGGTCCTCCTGGGGTGGAATGCCCTGATGAACATCGCCTGCTCGAAAGCCTATGCCGCCGTAGGCAACGAACGCTGGCGGCAATGGGCCATTGATAACATGAATTTTCTCCGGACCCGGATGAAAGGGGCCGGCATACATTTTTATTATCATTCGTATAAGGGCGTGGCCAGGATCCCGGCCTTCCTGGATGACTATGCCTTTTTGATCGCCGCCCTGCTGGAGTTACAGGAAATCACCGGGGATACAGCCTGGCTGGAAGAGGCCCGGGATATTCTTGTACAGGTTATTGCCCATTTCGGGGAAGAGGAGAGCGGTTTTTTTTATTTTACGCACGACGGGCAAACCGATTTGATTGTCCGGAAAAGGGAGATTTATGACGGGGCGATCCCCTCCGGGAATTCGATGATGGCTTCCAACCTATTATATTTATCTATTATATATGATCGGCCTGAATGGGGAGAAAGGGGCCGCCGGATGGCAGCCGCCCTCAGCAAGCCGGTTACTGCTTATCCGGGCTCTTTTGGGATTTGGGCAACCCTGTATCAGGCCATTACGTATACTATTCCGGAGATCGTGCTTACCGCCAGGCAGCCGGACCCTGCCCGGAAGGAGTTTCTTAGTCAGTTCATTCCTTACCGGGTTTTCCAATCTGCGAAAGAGGATAATACCCATTTCCCTTTATTGCGTGATAAGTCTGCCGGCGACACCCCCCAACTCTTCCTATGCAAAAATTATTCGTGTCAACTCCCTGTAAATGAAGTGGCTACATTAATCCGCCTTCTCGAAAATGTGAATAATTTTCAATCCAATTTGTACAATAATCCAGTATAGAATGCGTTTGATTCTATAGCGTCAATCCGTTCGCCCTTAGGAAACATAATTGTCCGGATGAAAGCTTTGACATTCGAAAAATTAATTTTAAACTTGTAGCGAGATGTTGTCAAAAGATTTATTTTGCCCAATACCCTTTAATATTATGAAAATGAAAAACCTATCCGTTTTAATGGCTTTTTTCGCCATTTTAACAATGGCAGGCTGTAAACTAGGTGGAAAGTCCGGCAAAGGAATGCCGGATGACGGGCAACTGCACGGCGTAGCTCCTGCAACTGCCTATAATCTCTCCAAGCCTCCGGGCATGGTTTATATTCCGCCGGGCACGTTCCATATGGGCCCCAGTGATGAGGATATGAACTCTTCTTTCACTTCCCGTAATCAGCAGACTTCTATCAGTGGTTTCTGGATGGATGCCACCGAAATCACCAACAACGAGTACCGTCAGTTCACCAACTGGGTGAGGGATTCTATCGCTGCAACCCTCATGCAGTATGGCAAGGATGTCGACGGCCGTTTTGCGATCGACTGGAAGAAAACTGCCACGATCAAGTGGGGTGATAAGGCTACTATCGAGAAGATCAGTCAGATGATCGTAGAGCCTGACGATCGGATCTTCGGAAAGAAGGAACTGGATACGAGGAAATTTAAGTTTCATTCCGAGACTTTTGACCTGGCCGCAGCCGCCCAGGCGGTCAATGCAGGCAAACCCCGCTCCCAGTTCATAAATAAGATTGAGGTGCCTGTTTATCCGGACACCCTGGTGTGGATCCGTGATTTCAGCTATTCTTATAATGAGCCGATGACTAAACGGTATTATTCTCACCCCGCCTTTGGCAACTATCCTGTCGTAGGGGTCAATTGGAAACAGGCTACCGTTTTTTGCGAATGGCGCACACAATACCTGAATGCTCACCTGGAAGCCAAACATATGGCTACCGAATCCAGCTTCCGGCTGCCTACCGAGTCGGAATGGGAATATGCCGCCCGCGGCGGACGTTCTCAGTCGATGTATCCCTGGGGTAACTATTACCTCCGGAACAAAAGAGGCTGTTTATTGGCTAACTTCAAACCCGGCCGTGGTAACTACCCCGAAGACGGCGGATTCTATACTGTACGGGCCGATGCTTACTGGCCCAATGATTTCGGCTTGTATTGCATGGCCGGAAACGTGGCTGAGTGGACCTCTTCCTTCTATTATGAAGGGGCGTCGAATTTCCAGCACGACATGAACCCGGATATCCGTTGGAACGCAAAAGACTCCGATCCCCCCCGTATGAAGCGCAAAGTGATTCGTGGCGGTAGCTGGAAAGATGTAGGTCTTTACCTGCAGACCAGTACCCGCACCTATGAGTACCAGGATACGGCTAAGTCATACATCGGGTTCCGTTGTGTTATCGATCTGGCGCCGACGCTGACAAATCAAAAATAACCGAGCGAAGCGAAATTCTCTTCTGGTACGTAAAATTTTTTAGTCAAATAACCGTTTTGATTTTAGAAAACTTGAAAAATCAACAGGAGTTCTTTTTCCTTAACCCCTTTAAAATCCCTTTAAAAACAATTTAAATTAATCACTATGAGCGCTGGAGTATCAAAATCTACCGAAAGACTTGTAAATATTATTGTGTGCGTAGGCGCGGCCATCGTTATCTTTGGGGCCCTTCAGAAAATTCTGCATACCGAGTTGGCGAACTTCTTCCTGACTGCCGGTCTGCTGACAGAAGCCCTGATCTTTTTGGTTTACGCCTTCCTCCCCCCTCCCGGAGGTGAAATGCACGCCCTGGTAGAAGCTCTGCCCAAATTGGCCGGCAGCAGCTCCAGTGGAAACCCTGCTCTGGAAAAGATGGACAAAATGCTGCAGGAAGCCGACATCACTCCGGCTAACCTGACCCGCCTGAGCGACGGTTTCAAGAAATTCGGCACCACGGTAGAAAAGATCAGTGACGTTTCTGGCGCCGTAGCCGCCACCAGCGAATACACCACCAAGACGAAAGAGGCAACCATAGCGCTGGACAATATGAAAGGCGCCTACCAGAATGCTACCAACACGATCTCCAGCTTCAACGCCGCTGCAGACAGCACTAAGCAATTTCATTCACAGGTACAGGTCCTGACCAAGAACCTGGGCTCGCTGAATGCCATCTATGAGCTGGAACTGCAGGATACCAATAACCATCTGAAAGCCATGAACAGCTTCTATGGTAACCTGGTAAAAGCTTCCGAGACTATGCAAGGCAGCGTGACCGACGCTAAGAAAACACAGGAACAAATTGCCCTGCTGGCAAAGAACCTGGGTAATCTGAACCATGTATATGGTAACATGCTGAGTGCCATGCAAGGCCGTCAGGCATAATGAGGCCAAACAGGCCAATGATGGCGAAGTTAACAGACCTGCCCGTTTTGTCCGGCCCGCATGAACCTAATGAAAAACCAATTTTAAGCATTAATTAATTTACTGACCCATGTCTATACCAAAAGAACCACGGCAGAAGATGATCAATATGATGTATTTGGTGCTGACAGCCCTGCTGGCACTGAATGTATCCGTGGAGGTATTGAACGCCTTTAAGACCGTAAATTTTAGTTTGGAGAGATCCAATACAGTAGTAACGCAAAAGAACGATCTGACCTATAGCGCATTTGCATCCAACATGACCGATCCGCAAACCATGGCCCTGGCCAAAATCTGGGCGCCACCGGCTATGAAGGTCAAACAAATATCCAGTGATTTTACCAACTATCTCGAGACGCTGAAGACGACCCTGAAGAAGGAATCCGGCGACAAGATCGTAGATGGCAAGGAAGAATATAATGAAGGAGACCTGGACGCCGCCACCCGAATGTTCGACACGCGGGGACATGGAAAAAAGCTTTATGACTCCCTGATCAACTACCGGCTGCAGCTGCTCGATCTGCTGGATCCTTCTCATTATCCCGACCAGTCCGACGTCGTCAAGGCTGACCTGGCAAAGACCAAGGCAGATTATGCTCACCGTCTGCCCATCGATACCCGCATCCCGCCGTCAGAAACCGGCGAGGCGAAGACCAGCGACAGCGCCGAGAACTGGACCATCCGTTATTTTCATATGACCCCGACTGTTGCTGCCCTGACCATTCTCAGCAAGTTCGAGAGCGATGTGAAGAATTCCGAATCCCAAGTCATCGACTACCTGCACAAGCAGATCGGTGAGGTAAAGATAAAATTCGACAAACAAGAGGCTATCGTATCCCCCAGCGCCACCTATGTGATGCCGGGAGACGAACTGGAAGTCAAGGCCGGTATCGGCGCCTTTAGTAGCGCGGCTAAGCCCACGATCTCCATCAATGGCACGGTATATCCCGTAAACGACGACGGCGTGGCTGACTTTAAGACAAAGGCGGAAGGATCCGGCCCAAAGACGGTCATGGTTCATATTCAATACGCCAAACCTGATGGATCCATGGTGACGGAAGACAAACCCGTAAAATATACGGTCGGTACTCCTTCCGGAGCCTCGATCTTCCTCGAAAAGATGAACGTGGTTTATGTAGCGGAAGACAACCCCGTAACCATCTCCGGTGGTAGCGTAGGTGCGGAAAAGGTACAGGTTTCCTTTACCAACGGTGATATCACCAAAATCAGCGGTGACTCCTACAACGTCGTTCCGAAGACCCCCGGCGAAGGCAAGATCATTGTCAATGCCAACGGAAAAGAAACCCCGTTCACCGTGCGCGTCAAGTACCTGCCGGACCCCACAGGGTTCATCGGAGTGCACACGGGTGGTGTTGTATCTTCCGCTGAGTTCAAAGCAATCGGCGCCGTATTTGCCAAACTGCAGAACTCCGAGTTCCAGTCCGGCTTTCTGGTGGTCGGTTACAAACTGGGCGCTTTGGGCGGTGGGATCTCCCAGTACCTGGAGGCTAACAATGATGGCCCCCGCTGGACCGGTCAGGCTGCGGCTATCGTAGAAAAGTCAACCCCCGGCACCCACATTTTTATTGACAATTTACGCGTAAAAGGTAAGGATGGACGCATCAGGGAACTACCCGCGATGGTGTTCAGCCTGAAATAAAAATACCAGATCTGTCCGTCACAAATAGTGGCGGACAGATCTTTCTGAAACCTTAATAGACAAATCAAGAGAGATGAAAAAGCATTTTATCAGATTATGCCTCCTGGCCCTGGTCTTCTCCGCTGTCGCGGGGGCTGCCGACGCACAGACGCCGACGCCCAAAAAGAAGAAGCCCTCTACGGTGAAAGGCAAGCTCGCCACTAAAGGCAAGGGCAAAGGCAAGACCGGTGCAAAGAACCTGGCAGGCGCCAGCGCGGTAGTCGCTCCCAAAGACACGACGGCCAAGCCCGCTGTCATCCTCGAGGCGGATATCAAGCTGCCCGAAATAAAGCGGTCACTCCGTAATGACGCCATTATCGAGCGTAATCTGGTAAAGGATCGTACGCCCCTGGCTTATGAGCATATCCGTGAGGATGATGCCGTATACCGCCAAAGGGTCTGGCAGGAGATCGACGTACACGAAAAAATGAACCTGCCCTTTGTCTATAAGGCGACGGAAGATAATGGTAACCAGCGCTTCATTATGATCCTGCTGGATGCCATCAAGAGCGGACAGATCACGGCCTTCGACGCCACCGTCGACGACCGGTTCACCACCCCCATGACTTTCAAACAGATCGCCGGCAATCTCGTAGCGGCCCCTCACAACATCCAGATCCCCGACATGGTCAATGACCCCGACGGATCGAAAGGATTGATGCGGGATACAACGATCCAGGAAGAATTCAATCCGGATGATATCGAAAGATATGAGATCAAGGAAGAATGGGTATTCGATAAGCAATCATCCCGTCTCCAGGTCCGTATCCTGGGTATCGCCCCTGAAAAGGACGTTAAAAACCCTGATGGTTCCTTACGGACGGTCACCCCGGTATTCTGGGTATATTACCCCGATCTTCGCCCCATGCTGGCCAAGTTCGAAGCTTATAACGGCAAAAACTTCGGTGCCCGTATGAGCTGGGAAGAGTTGTTCGAGAGCCGGATGTTCGCCAGCCGGATCATCAAGTCGACGATTGATAACCCGGGCGATGCGCCCATCTCCCAGTTCATCAGAGACCCGATACTCCAATTACTGGAAGGGGAGAATATCCACGACAAGATTTTCAACTACGAACAAGATCTCTGGTCGTACTAAAACCAGGAAAAATAAATTCGACGAAGAGGCGCTGCAGTAACAGCGCCTCTTCTCATTTTGGCTAATTAAGTAACTATAAATTAATTAGTTAATGTGAACTATTTTTTTTAAAAATACCCACAAGCGGGTATTGTGGGATAGAATTCTTTTACTACTTTTACAATGGTTTTTCATAGGATATTGGATTTTAAAAACGGGGCTGGATATCTATCCTGGCCCCTTTTTTTATTTCTCAAAATGCGCCCGGATATTCCTGGCCTTCGCCGGTCCCACTACCGCCGCTAATTCCTCTTCCGTCAGCTGACGGATCCTGCTCACCGAACGAAATTGCTTAAGTAACAGATCGGCCGTCTGTCGGCCGATGCCCTCAATACGCTCCAGCTCATTGGTGAAAGTACCTTTGCTTCTCTTCTGCCGGTGAAACGTAATGCCAAAGCGATGCACTTCATCGCGGATCCTGCGGACGAGGTGGAGGCTATCACTATTATAGGGCAGCTTGATGGATTCGGTATCCCCCGGAAAGAACAGCTCTTCTTCATTTTTGGCCAGCCCCACCACTGTCATCATCCCCGCCAGCCCAAGCTGGGTAACGCTTTCCATGGCAGCGCTCAACTGCCCTTTCCCTCCGTCAACAATCACCAGTTGCGGCAGGGGCTTTTGCTCGTCCAGCAGCCGCCTGTACCGGCGGTGAACGACTTCCTTCATCGTGGCGAAATCATTGATGCCCTGCACTGTCTTGACATTGAAATGCCGGTAGTCCTTTTTGCTTTCGATGCCGTCCCGAAAGCAGACCATGGCCGACACCGGGTAGCTGCCCTGGAAATTGGAATTATCGAAGCATTCTATATGCACCGGCAACTCGGACAGCTGCAGGTCTTCCATCAACTGCTCCAGCACCTTTCTGCGTTCGTCCGGTGTCTTGCCTTCCAGTTGCAGGATCTTTTTCTTTCGCAGCTCCTCTCTGAAATAATCGACATTCTTCTCCGACAGGTCCAGCAACTTTTTCTTGTCTCCTCCCTTGGGTATCGTCTGCGTCACCCCTTCTTCGGGATAGTCAATCGGGAAGGGAAGGATCAACTCCCGCGCCATGCTGTTGAACGTTTCCCGCAAACGCGCGACGGTAAAGGCCAGCACCTCCTCATTGGATTCTTCCAGGTGTGTTTCTACCTGGGTCGTATGGGTCTGCACAATAGTTCCCGTCTCTACCATCAGGTAATTGATATAGGCCAGATCGCCGTCACGGGCGATCGAAAACACGTCTGCATGGCTGAGATGCCTGCTGACGATGACCGAGCGGGACTCATAATTTTCAAGGTGGGTTATTTTTTTTCGGACCATCTCCGCCTTTTCAAAATCCATCTTCTCCGCAAACTCCCGCATTTCTTTTTTGAACTCCTGGATCAAAGGGCCAAGGTTACCTTTCAGGATGTTCTTCAGCTGCATCAACCCCTGTTGATAGTCTTCCGGTGTCTGCAGCCCCTCGCAAGGGCCTTTGCAATTGCCCAGGTGATATTCGAGGCACACCTTGTACTTGCCCTTCCGGATGGGCGCCTCCGCCAAATTGAGCTGGCAGGTCCGCAACTGGATATTGCTCTTTACCAGGTCGAGCAGTTCGCGCACTCTTCCTACGGAAGTAAAGGGTCCCAGGTATTCCGATCCGTCATTGATCTTGCGCCGGGTCAGGAAAACGCGGGGGAAAGGCTCATTCTTGATGACGATAAAGGGATAGCTCTTGTCGTCCTTGAGATTGATATTGAATTTGGGCTGGAACTGCTTGATCAGTGAATTTTCAAGCAGGAAGGCATCCTGTTCGGAATTCACGATCGTGAACTCGATACGCCGGATGCGTTGCACCAGCTCATAGGTCTTGTAAGTGGTGAACGTTTTGGTGAAATAAGAGCTCACCCGTTTGCGCAGGTTCTTGGCTTTGCCGACATAGACCAGCTCATCCTGCTCATCGAAATATTTATAGATCCCGGGGTCGACAGGGAGAGTGTGCGCAATCTGACTGAATTGTTCGGAAGTCATGGCTCTTTTTATTCATTGTCCTCTTCGGGGTCCCATACCACTTTCACCTGTTGCTCGACAGGAGGCCGGCCCTTGACCGTGATCACGCTGACGATCTGTAGTTGATGCCTGCTCTGCCAGTATAATTTTTGGAAGATCATACTGTCGCCGGCTACCTTGCTATTTTCCAGGTATACGCTCCTTACCTTGTTGACTCCATTTTCGGCAATGGTCACCACGTCCACCCTTTGCAGTGGAAGATCCCTGTCCGTGGTCGAATAGGTAAGCGTTACCGATTGTGTATTCCTATCCATAAAACTGCTTTCCGTGTACTTCTTGTCAAAACTGCCGTCACTAAACGCCGGAGCCAGGAATTCCAAAGCCAGGGCATTGAATTCCGGTAGCTGGATATAGGCGGTGTCCGTTCGTCCATCCCGGGTAGTGAATTTCCTCAGGGCCTCGGGAAAGGAGTCGATATGCAGGATCTCCGTCTCCAGGTAGTCGGCGACGGGGAAAAAAACATCCTTTGCAGTATCTTGATGGGGAAGGGAGTCTTGCTGATGAGATGCAGGCTGGCCGCTACGATGGCCACAGGCGCTCCCGCAAAGGCATACGCCTGCGATAATTGCGAAAACAAAATTCTTCATGGAGCAAAATTACGAAAATAAGCGCGGTCCGCGCCAGACGGGCCTGAGTGCAACCTTACGGTAACGCCTTCGTAATGCCGATCTTGAGCCCATATCCTTTCACGTTTTCGTTGATCGAGTAATTGGAGATGTAGGTGGACAGCATCTGATAACGGAATTCAGGTCCGATCTGCCAGCGCAGGGGGCCGGTCTGGTAGGAGAGGAAGGCTTCCACTTCACCGCTGAGATTCCATCTTCTGTACATCGAAGGCTGTTTGGCATATTCGGAATAATCCGGCGAGAGCATATAGGAGTTCGTATTCAGCAGGTAACTGGGCTGGATCGTTGCGGCTATATTTAACTGCAACTGCTCGTTGCCGAGGACCCGCAACTCAAAACCAAGGGGGACGGCCAACTGGTAAAAATTATTCGTGAGGGTCTCCGTTGTCTTGCCGCCGTAACTGCCATAGTTGGCTACGGCATCGACCGAGTCCATATAAGACCCGTAATAGGTTTCCGGCTGGTTGCTGCCGCCCGATTGGACCGGCTGAGGTGATTTGGCGATGTAGGCCGGCATCTGATAACGGTTAAAGCTAAACTGCAGACCCGCCTTGAGGGACAGATTGCGTGTTACCCGGTACAGCACATTGCTTCCGAATTCGAACCCGAACCCCGGCGAAAGGTTCACCCAGTTCTGAACGCCTTCAGGATGGGACGAGATCGGCGCGCCTTCCGGATCCTTTATCGTCGGGTAACTACCACCACTCAGCGACCGGTAATTCACCGTAGGCGTTAATGTAAATTGTAATAATATCCTGCTTTTCCCGGGGGTGGGGGGTAAAGTATATACAGCGTAATCGTGCAGCCAATTGAGGCGTTGCCGGTCGGCATTCTCACCGATAGCAGCAGTCGAAGCCCTGGCGGATGATTCCCCGGCGGAATCTGACAAAGGCTCACTGTCAATCGACCCGGCATTACCGGCCTTTGTGTGAGCAAGATGGCTGTTGCCGCCGGCCCTTTGCTGGGCTTTATAGCTCAGGCTTTCCAGTACGCTGCGAACGGCGGCATCGTCATTCCCGGCATCACCGGCTGTTTCCTTGCCGGCAGCTACATCGGTCGGTTCCCTTAATCCGTTGGCGCCATTCGCGCCGGCCTCACTATTGCTGCGGCCGGCCGCTACGACATCCGCGGTCTTACGCGCTGCCGTGTTATCTGAAGAACCCTTCACCAGCCAGCTATCCAGCAGGCCCGGTTGTGCCGCGTCGTCAGACGTTGTTTTGCCTTCGGCCGCACCTGCAGTCGTTCCCGTTGCCGCTATCAGTGCAGGAGCCTGTCCGGTCACGGAGGCGAGATGGCTCAACAGCTGAGCGATGTCGGGCTGACTGATCACAGGATTGCTGATGGTAATGGAGAGGCCGGACGAACCCCCGGACGAACCCCC
>Ga0182030_10002282_pt1 | contig 40579 bp, 33 predicted proteins | sample 812S3MmetaG_FD_121299 | JGI IMG/M metagenome (GOLD analysis project Ga0182030, IMG submission 121299) | Permafrost microbial communities from Stordalen Mire, Sweden - 812S3M metaG (Illumina Assembly) | ecosystem: Environmental > Terrestrial > Soil > Wetlands > Permafrost | place: Sweden...
CAACTGGCTGCCCGACGCCATGGAGGGCCCCACCCCGGTGTCGGCCCTCATTCACGCCGCCACCATGGTCACGGCCGGGGTGTACCTCCTGTGCCGGATGAACCCGCTGCTGCACCTGAGCACACCGGGCGCGGAGGTCATCGCGGTCATCGGCTGTGCCACGGCCTTCGTGGCGGCGACCATCGCCTGCGCCCAGCAGGACATCAAGAAGGTGCTGGCCTTCTCGACCGTCTCGCAGATCGGCTACATGATCCTGGCCGTCGGCACCGGGGCCTACATCGCGGCCATCTTCCTCATGGTCATGCACGCCTTCTACAAGGGGGTGCTCTTCCTGGGGGCGGGCTCGGTGATCCACGGGCTCGAGGACGAGCAGGACCTCAAGCGCATGGGCGCCCTGCGCCGTTACATGAAGTGGACGACCGTCACCTTCACCATCGGCTTCCTGGCCATTGCCGGCATCCCGCCGCTGTCGGGCTTCTGGGCCAAGGGCGACGTGTTGGACAACGTGTTCGCCCACAACAAGGTGCTGTGGGCGATCGCGCTCTTCACCGCCGTCCTTACCGCCTACTACATGAGCCGGCTCGAGGTGCTCGCCTTCGGCGGCGAGCCCCGCTTCGACAAGCCCGGGCCGCACGGCGAGCCCGCCCTGCACGCGCCGCACGAGTCGCCCTGGGTGATGCGGCTCCCGCTCGTGGTGCTGGCCTTCTTCGCCTTCTTCGGCGGCGTGCTCGACCTGCCCTGGGTGCACACCCACAACCTCGAGAGCTGGCTGACTCCGGTGTTCGCCGGCACGCTCTACCACGACAACCTCAGCGGGGCGTCCGAGTGGGCCCTGGCGCTCACCGACATCGCGGCGGCGCTCATCGGCGTCATCGTGGCGGTCTGGCTGTGGCGCGGCGCAGAGGTCGACAAGCCGACGCTGGAGCCGCAGTTCCTCCAGCGGGTCTGGTACTGGGACGACTTCTACGACACGATCATCGGGCGCCCCAGCCAGCGGCTGGCCACCTTCTGCGCCTGGGTGGTGGACGTCCGCGTCATCGACGGCGCCGTCAACGGCAGCGCGCACCTGGTCAAGGTGACCGGCAGCGCGGCGCGCAAGCTGCAGACCGGCTACGCCCGCAACTACGCGCTGGGGATCGCCATCGGGCTGGCCCTGATCATCGCCTTCATGCTGAGCCGGACGTGGTGGGGCTGATGCACTCCGTCCCCTTCCTGACGCTGCTCATCCTGCTGCCGGCGGCGGGCGCGCTGGCGCTCGGCCTGCTCAGCTTCGACAAGCGCCTCCACCGGGAGCTCGTGTACGCGCTGGCCCTCATCGTGTCGCTCGTGACCGGCGTCATCGCCGTGGCGGCGATGGTGGCCATGAAGGTGCACGACGGTGGGTTCCAGCTCGTCTCGAACCACGACTACACCGGCACCAGCCTGGGGGTGCACTGGTACCTCGGGGTCGACGGGATCTCCATCTTCTTGGTGCTGCTCACCGCGCTGTTGTTCCCCCTCACCATCATCCTCGGGCGGAACCGGGAGAAGACCAGGGCCTACTTCGCCTGGATCCTGCTGCTCGAGGCCGCCGTGATGGGGAGCTTCCTGTCGCTCGACCTGCTCGTCTTCTTCTTCATGTTCGAGCTGACGCTCGTGCCCTCCTACTTCATCATCGCCGGGTGGGGCCACCAGCGGCGGGCCTATGCGGCCATCAAGTTCTTCCTCTACACGTTCCTCGGCTCGGCCTTCCTGCTCGTCGGGATCCTGGCCCTCGCCTTCATCCACCAGTCGCAGTACCACTACCTGACCTTCTCGCTCGGCCCGCTGATGCAGACCCACCTGTCGTCGACGACGGGGATCCTCCTCTTCCTGGCCTTCACGGCGGCCTTCGCGGTCAAGGCGCCCATCTTCCCGCTGCACACCTGGTCGCCCGACGCCTACACCGAGGCCCCCGAGGAGGGATCGGTCCTGCTCTCGGGCGTCCTGGCCAAGCTGGGCACCTACGGGATCATCCGTTTCGACCTGAGCCTGTTCCCCCAGGCGACGCGGACATTGGCCCCGTGGCTGCTGACCCTGGCCGTCATCGGGATCATTTACGGCGCCATCGTGGCCTGCGCCCAGCGCGACATGAAGCGGCTCGTGACCTATTCGTCCCTGGCGCAGATCGGCTTCATCGCCCTCGGCGCCATCGCGCTGAGCACGCAGGGGCTCGCCGGTGGCGTGCTGCTCATGGTCAACCACGGCCTCATCGTCGGCACCCTGTTCATCCTGATCGGCTTCATCTACCAGCGGCGGGGCACGTGGCAGGCGGGAGAGCTGCGCGGGCTGCAGAAGGCGGCGCCCGTCCTCGCCGGCGTGTTCACCGTGGCCATGATGGCCTCCATCGGGGTCCCCGGCCTGAACGGCTTCGTGAGCGAGTTCCTCGTCCTCTCGGGCACCTTCATCACCCACCGCTGGTGGGCCGTAGTCGCCGTGCTCGGGGTGATCGTGGCCGCCATCTACCTACTCTGGGCCTACCAGCAGGTCTTCCACGGCACGCCGCGGGAGGCCGACGAGAAGACGCGTGACCTCGCCCTGCTGGAGCGGCTGGTGGTGGCGCCGCTCATCATCCTGATCATCTTCCTCGGCGTGTACCCCAAGCCGGTGCTCGACCGCATCAACCCCTCGGTGAACCAGCTCATCGCGCACGTCGAAACCAGCACCGGCCACTACGAGCCGCCGGTGGCCGTCAAGGGTGTGGAGGGGACGAAGTGATCGCACCGCTCCTCGCCGCCGGCCACGCCACGTCGAACACCATCACCATGCCGCCGATCCGGTGGCTCGCCATCCTGCCGCCCATCATCATGATCGGGGGCGCCGTCGTCCTCCTCGGCGTGGCCTCCCTGGTGCGCAAGCCGCTGCGGGTGCGGGTCAGCACGATCGGGACCGTCGTGATCTCGGGGGGTGCCCTCGGCATCGCCCTGTGGCAGTGGTCCGACGTGCAGGAGCACGGGGCGCACACGTACGTGGCCCAGGCGGTCGTGATGGACGGCTTCAGCGTCCTGGTCACCATGCTGGTCGCCATCGCCATGCTGCTCAGCGCGCTGGTGGCGGACGGCTACCTGCGCCGGGAGGGCGTGCAGGGGGCGGAATTCCACGTGCTGGCCATGGTCTCCGCCTCGGGGGCCATGTTGATGGGGATGGCGAACGACCTCATCATCGTCTTCCTCGGACTCGAGATCCTCTCCATCGCCCTGTACGTGCTCACCGCGTTCAATTACCGCCGGGCGGCGTCGGGGGAGGCCGCACTCAAGTACTTCATCCTGGGCGGCTTCTCCTCGGCCATCTTCGTCTACGGCATCGCCCTCACCTATGGGGCGACCGGCTCGACGAACCTGACCCAGATCGGCGATTTCCTCTCGAAGAACGTCGTGCTGAGCAACGGCCTGCTCCTGGCCGGGCTGTCGCTCATGCTGGTGGGCTTTGCCTTCAAGGTGGCGGCGGTCCCGTTCCACATGTGGACGCCCGACGTGTACCAGGGGGCGCCGTCGCCGGTGACCGGCTTCATGGCGGCCGTGGCGAAGGCGGGCGCGTTCGCCGCCATGCTCAGGGTGCTGTTCTCGTCCTTCGGCGTGGTGTCCTCCGACTGGCGCCCGATCGCCTACGGCCTGGCGGTGCTCTCCCTGGTCCTGGGCTCCTTCGTGGCGCTGCGCCAGCGCGACGTGAAGCGGATGCTGGCCTACTCGTCCATCAACCACGCCGGCTTCATTCTGCTGGGCGTGGTGGCCGACACGGCACGGGGGGCCAGTGCGTCGCTCTACTACCTCTTCGCCTACATGTTCATGGTCATCGGCAGCTTCGCCATCGTGACCGTGCTCGGCCGGGAAGGTGACGGCGACCACGACCTCAGCCGCTACCGCGGGCTGGCGGGACGGCAACCGGTGCTGGCGCTGGTGTTCGCGGTGCTGCTGCTGGCCCAGGCGGGTGCGCCGTTCACGACCGGTCTGTGGGCCAAGGTGCAGGTGGTCTTCGCCGTCGTCGACGTGGGCGACGTCCCTCTCGCCGTCATTGCCATGGTGACGGCGGCCGTGGCGGCCTACTTCTACCTACGGGTCGCCGTGCTCATGTACGCCGGCGGGGGGCAGGGGGAGCCCGAGGGCGGGACGGCCGGCTCGGCCGAGCCGGCAGTGGAGCGCGGCATGGTCGGGGGTGGCCTCATTCAGGCGGCGCCGGCCGACGACGCCACCGGCGGCAGCACCGGCGGCGGACTCGAGTGGGCGACGCCGGCCGCAGCGACCGGCGCGGTCACCACCCTCAACGACCAGATCCTGCTGGCCGACGAGGATGACGGGGACGAGAGCGAGGCCCCCGAGAAGGAGCCGGTGCCGGCCCTCACCGGCCTGGCTATCGCGTTGTGCACGGGTGTGACCGTCCTCTTCGGCGTCTGGCCACAGCCGCTCATCGACTTCGCCAACCACGCCACGCTGCTGTTCCTGCCCAAGTAGGCGGCCCGCTCAGATCCGGGCGCGGTCACTCTCCTCCCGCGCCACCACCGCGGCGGCGAAGGCGTCACTGACCCGGTCGAGGGAGACCCACCGTCGCGACCCGTCGAGGTCGACCCCGACGCTGGCACGCCGGACATGGCGCGTCTCGACGACGGCCAGGACGAGGAACCCCAGGCCGACCGCAGCCAGCGCAGCGCCGGCCGTCTGCGCGGTGAACGTGCCCGGGCGGAGCGCAAGGAGTGCGAGGACCACGCAGATGCCGGAGGCCCACGCCGAAATCCGGCGCAGCCGCCGCGCTCCTTGCAGCTCGGCGTACGCCTCGTCGCAGTAGGGGAGGCGGACCGTCAGAGTCTCGACCCGGCGCACCATGGCATAGACGAAGAGCCCGAGCCAACCGATCGGACCGGCCAGGACCAGCAGCCAGGCAACGCCGAATCCCTCACTTCCGCCCACGGGCACGGTCTGCACGAGGCGGTCGTCCGTGGCGACGCCGGTCTTGGCGCACACATCGGGCAGACGGCCACGCACGGCATCGTCGACGAACACAAGCGCTCGCGCCATGGGCCCTCCCTTCGATCCCGGAAAGTGTGGCACGGCCAGTCCGGGCGGTCGAGTGTGCTACTCCGGGATGCCCTCCACCTTGCCTCGACGGATGGCGGCGACCAGCTGCGCGTGGTCGCGCTCGTTCTGGCGCGCGTAGCGGCGGGCGAACTTCCGTACGGCCTTGGTGAACTCGTCGCTCCTTCCCATGTAGGCGTCGATGGCCACCGGGTCTCCCGAGCGGGCGTGCGCCCGCGCCAGCGCGGTGCCGCACGCGGTCGCGAATTGGACGAGCACCGGGGCGATCAGGTCGGTGGTCGGGATGATCTTCATGTCGCGGTACTGGCGGACGTAGAAGTCGCGGCCGGCCAGGGAGCCCCAACCGACGAAGATGTCGGTCGCGCTCTGCACCATCCGCTTGCCGGCGATGACGCGCTCTCCGTGGTTGTCGTACTCGCTGTGGTAGGTGTGCGACTCGTAGACCGATGGCCCGGCCTGCTTGAGCTGCAGGAAGAGCGGGTCGGCGCCGGAGCGGCCAGCGAAGAGCACGAGGTACACGACCATGCCGACGCTGCCCACCCCCACCACCTGACGGACGACGTCCACCGGAGTGAAGCGGTCGAACAGCGTGCGCCGGTCCTCCTGGAGGGTGAGCCTGTATCCACCGAGCAGGTGATCGACGATGTCCTGCTGTTCCCCGTCGTCGATCGTCACGCGCAGCGGAGGCTCCGCGGTGATGCGCGGCCGCCCGCGTGCCATGGTGGTCAGCTTGGCGTACGCCCCCCGGCTGGTTCGCTTCACCTTGCCCTTCTCGACGTGCACACTGACCTGGCCCCGGTCGGCCGGCTCGAAGAAGTTCATGAACCGCCCGACCTCCATGCTGGCGTACCAGATGTCGATCTCGGGCATGGTGGCGAAGGTCTTCATCCGGGAACGGTAGGCATCGACGGCCGCCCTCACCGCCGCGTCCGCCTTGGCCGGCTTGACCGAGTTCTCCTCCGCGGCGACCACCAGACTGGCCGCCAGGCGCGCCACGTCCCACTCGAAGGGCCCGGGCAGTGTCTCGTCGAAGTCGCGCAGGTCGAAGTTGAGCTTGCGCTCCGGCGTGGCCCACAGGCCGAAGTTGAGGACGTGGGCGTCCCCGCAGAGTTGCACTTCGAGCCGGCTGTGCGGTCGCGAGGCCAGGTCCGCCGCCATGACCGCGGCGGCACCGCGGTAGTAGTTCCAGGGGGAGAGCGCCATGCGCTGGTGCCGCAGCGGCACGAGCTCGGGGAGGCGGCCCGCGTTCTGGGCCATGATCGTCTCGACGGCGTCGTGCCCGCGGGCACGTTCGTCCCAATCGCCGATGCCGGAGCGGGGCGCCAGGACCCGGGCCTGCCGGCCTGCCTCCCGGCGCTCCGCTGCGGTGGCGGCCAGGTCGTGCCTGGCTGCGACGGGTGTGGCTGGACTCACGGTCGATCCTTCCTGGTCCGGACCTTGAACCCTATTCCACCCCCCCGAGGTGCGATGAGCCGTGTCGGCCCCCGTCCCCGTCCTCGCCCGCCGGCGATGGACCGGCGCCCCGCCCAAGGGCGGTACCGCAACGTGACGGGAGCATCGGGCGGTGGCCCGCGCCAGCATCCGCCGCGCTGCCCGCAGTCGACGTCGTTGTCATTCCTTCTCGTGTTCGACCACCGCGCGCAGGACCGCCCGGAATGGTCGTGGCGCCGATCCCACGGACTCGGTGACGACAGTGATGGTGTCGCGATGGCGCGATGAATTTTGTGTGATCCGAGCGCGCCAAGCCACGAAGAGGCCTGGCCTGGTGCTCGCCGTCTCGTTAGAACCGACTCACCGGTTATCGACGGAAGGGGAATGGACATGCTCTCGGGGTTCCGCAGCAGGAGTCGCCTGAAGCCGCTCGCGCTCACGCTCGGCGCTTCCGCGTTGGTCGCTCTGTGCGCCGTGTTGCCTCTCGGGGGCAACGTGGCAGCAGGAGGATCCGGACCGACGACCGTCGGCGGGTTGGCCGCGGGCTCCATTCAGCACGTCTGGCTGATCATCCTCGAGAACAAGTCCTACGACGAGACCTTCACCGGCCTCAACGCCAACTCGTACCTGTGGCAGACCCTCCCCTCCGAGGGCGTCTTGCTGAAGAACTACTACGGGACCGGTCACACCAGCCAGGACAACTACATCGCGCTGGCCTCGGGGCAAGCCCCCCAGGCGGACACCCAGAACGACTGCAGCACGGTGAACTCACCGTTCGGTTCCAACTCGAGCATCATCACCACCGGCTCGGTCGGATCCGACAGCCCCAACTGGAACTACGGGCAGGTCCTGTCCAGCCTCGGGGCGAACGCCCCCCTCGGCACCAGCCCGTCGAACACCAACGGGTGCACGTACCCGACCGAGGTCCCCACGCTCTTCGACCAGTTCAACGCGGCCGGCGTGAGCTGGAAGGGCTACGCGCAGGACCTGGGGGGCGCCCAGCCCGTCGGCTCCACCTCGTTCGTGTCCGACAGCGTGCCGAACCGTGAGGACGCCGCCTGCGGCGCCCCCGGGACCGCAACGTCCAACCCCGTCTCGAACCCGCTCTACATGAACGGCTCCGGGGGGTACCCCGCCGACGTCAGCAGCTACACGTCGGCGTCCCTGGTCAAGGGCACGGGCTCCTCCAACAACAACCCGCAGTACTCGGACCAGTACGTGGCGAAGCACTTCCCGTTCCCGTGGTTCGCCTCCTTGACCGGCGGCGGGGCGGGGAACCCGATGGGCACTCCGCTCACCGAGCCGCAGGCCACCGCGGGTGGCGGCAACAACTGCGACAGCAACCACATCGCCAACCTGGACGACCCGAACCACGGCCTCATCCATGATCTCAACGCCAACACCGTCCCGCAGTTCAGCTGGATCACGCCCGACAACTGCAGCGACGCCCACGACACGACCTGCAAGGGCAACAACCTGTCGGGAGCCTTCGGCCTCTACACCAGCGGGCCTCACGCCGGCCAGGTGAACCTGAACGACCCGATCTACGACCCGCCCGGCTTGCCGGCCGACGACCCCGAGGCCACCACGCCGCGCAACTTCACCGGTGGGCTCTACGCCTCGGACCTGTTCCTGGCCTACTACCTCCCGCTCATTGAGCAGTCGACGGCCTACACCAACGGCGGCCTGATCGACGTCACCTTCGACGAGGGGGAGCCGTCGTTCACCTACTCGGGCAACAGCTTCAACAACGTGCTCACCAACAGCAGCGTGGTCAGCGGCACGCCGGCGATGCCGGCGGGACAGGGCACGTCCTCACCGCAGAGTTCGACCCCGGACGACGCCCCGAGCTACGGCACCGGCGGCACCTACCCCGGAGCGGACTCGATCTTCGGCGCCTACAGCATCGCCGCCGACTCGGCCGGCGAGAACATCGGCGGCACCAACGTCTACGACGAGCCGACCGGCCCGAACTCGACGTTGCAGACCGACGGTTCCGGCCGGCAGCTCTACCCGGGCCCGGGGTTCAACCTCTACGTCGACCGGCCGCCGGCCTGCACCCAGACCACGCCGACCCTGATCCCGGCCGACTGCGTGCCCGGAATCGTCCGCGGTGACTCGGGCAGCAGTCCCGCGACTCGCACCGATAGCGTGACCGGCGGCGGAGGAACGAGCTCCATCAACTACCCGTCTCCCTCCAGTGGCAACCCGGTGCTGGTCGGTGACGACACCGGCCGGGAGGTCACGTCCATCACCATCGGTGGCGCGGCGGTCGCCTACGGGTCGCCGACCTACACCGCGGATTTCCCGAACGGCCTGTTCGTCGGGACGGTGTCGGACACGGGCGAGCTCTACCCGGGCAACAGCGGTGGGCCGACGGTCGCCGCCTCGTTCCAGGCCATTGACGATGCCGGCAATCCCGTCACCATCGCCGGAGCCGTCACGAGCGTCACCCTGAGTGCCGAGGGTGACCCGGCACTCATCGCCAGCGAGTCGACGTCGACAGCGCCGGTGACCGCTGACCCGCTGTTCGACGCCACGGACCCCACCAACGGTGGAGGCGACACGGGCAGCGTCCTCATCAGCCCGTTCATCCGCCCGGGCTCGGTGTCGACCACCAATTACAACCACTACAGCTGGCTGCGGACCATGGAGGACGTGTTCGACGTGTCGAGCTGCACGGGCACTTCGACGGACGTCACCCTCCCGGCCGGCAGCGTCTGCGGCGGTCTCGACGGTCAGGGTCACATCGGGTACGCGGCCCAGACCGGGCTCGAGCCGTTCGGGGCCGACGTCTTCACCGCCCCGAACGGGAACGGGTTCTTTCCTCCCATCCCCAGCAACCCGGGAGAGGGGCTCCCCGAGGCGCCGCTCGTCGTGGTCTTCCCGGCCATCGGCATCCTCATCATGAGCGGGTACCTGGTGATGCGTCGTCGCCGGAGGAACGGGGCCATCACGGCATGACCACAGCCGTCGCACCGGTGGCGGAAGCCGAGACGGACCGGGCCCCACGGCCCGGTCCGTCGGGCATTCGCCGGGTCGTGTTCTGGGTCGTCTTCTTCGCCTTGGTGGGCACCATGGTGTGGGGCATCCGCGTGGTGATGGCCAAGCCGGTGCTGAGCACGGCGAACCCACAGTCGTGGCTCCCCACGCAACAACTCGACCACCCGATCGACCAGTTGGTCGTGGGCTCCGTGGCCCACCCGGCGCTCACGGTCGAGGGCGACTTCGTCGAGGTGCACACCCCGACCTTCTCGGCCCTGGCGGTGGTCAACGGACCGGTCGTGCCCGGCGAAGGCCTGCCCGTACAGCAGAAGTTCACCACCTGCACGTGGACGATCTCGCTCAGTCACGTGCGCGGTACCGTCCCGATCAGCGTGGCCGACTTCGACTCCATCGACCATCAGCAGACGGTGTACAAGCCTGCGCTGGTGCCCGGAGAGCATCTGCCGACCACCCTGCACGCCGGCCACAGCCTGACCTTCAAGATCCGCTCCGTGATGCCCGTCGGCGAGGGACTCTTGCGCTGGGCGCCCGACGGTGACCACATCGTGGCCAAGTGGGACTACCAGGTCGAGAACGATTGAGTGACCAGGCCGTCGACCTCTGTGCGCGCCGGACGGCGCAGCTGCCCGCGCTCTTCCCTGGTGACGGTCCTGGTCGCTCTCTGCCTCGGCCTCGGGGCCCTCGCGGCTGGCCCCTCGGCATCCGCGGCTACGTCCGGCCGGCGGCCAGCACCGCTGGTCGGGCCCAGGACCAGCGCCGTCCAGGACGGCCGGTACCTGACCGATGTCGCGCAGGCCGACTCCGACCTGGCGAGCTACGTCCAGAACGACGGCGACGTGGCCCTCCGGGCCATGCTCACCGACGGGTCCGCCTTCTGCGCCTTCCTGCGCCGGGGCGGCGGCATCGACAGCGCCCTGACGGAGGTGGCCCTCGGGGCGCACAGCGTGGAGAGCCAGACGCATCTCCCGGTCGACGTGGACACCTTCAACACCATTGAGTCAGTGGCCCTGATCGTCCTGTGCCCCGGCGAACAACGCCTCGTCCCGTCCTCGGTGCGCACCAAGTTGGGTCGGCTCGCCGCGGCGCTCAGATCCCCCTCGGGCTCGCCGCGGTCGCCTTCGGGCTGAAGCCGCGTTCAGGAGTGGTGCGGCGGGCGCTCGTGTTGCTGCTGCTCGGCCCAGCACCGGTCGCAGCCCTCGCACGGACCGCCGTCGCCCCGGGGTTGGTGCACGCCCGGGTGCCCGCAGCGCGGGCAACGGGCCTCGGTCACGGGTGCGGCCCCGTGGGCTCGGCCTGACGCTCGTCCGCCGCGCCGTTCCCCTGCTGCCCCATGGCAGCGAGGACCTCTTCGGGCACGGCCGGGCCGGACCGCTTGGCGATCCCCGTGGTGAGCAGGCGGCCGATGACCGGGACCTCGGTCAGCGACTCGGCTCGCATGATCTGGACGGCCACCGGCACGAACTGCTCGGCCGAGTCGAAGACGATGTAGCGGGGGAGCCACCGGGGCTCGTACTTGGCGTTGAAGCGCCAGAGCGTCTCAATCTGCAGCACCCCCGACAGACGCTTCAGGGCCCAACGCTCCACGCGCTGGGTCACGCCGTCGCTGGTGTCGCCCTCGAGGATGGATCGCATGGCGGCGAAGTTGAGGCTGAGCCCCTTCATCCCCATCTCCTTCAGGTGGGTGATCGTGGAGCACAAGGCGAAGTCGAGCAGGCCGTTCGGGTGATCACCGGGGTCGCGGCGCATCAGGTCGAGCGAGTACCCGCCGATGGCCGGCGAGGGCACGAACTGGCACATGGCCACCGGGTCCCCGTCGGGACCCTCGACGAGCGTCAGCAGCAGGCCCGTGTCCCGGGGATCGAAGAGCCGGCCCAGCATCATGGAGAAGCCCCGTTCCTGCTCGCCGCGACGGCTCTTGGCCATCAGCTCCGCCATGCATGCCGCGTCGGCGGGGTTCAGGTGCGCGGGGTCCAGGAAGCGCACGGTGTAGCCGTAGCGCGCCACCCGGTTGACGGCCTGGCGCAGCCCCTTCATCTTCCCGCCCTCGAGCGAGAACTCCCGCGGGTCCACGACTGCTTCGTCCCCGATGTAGAGGAAGCGCATGCCCGAGGCCTGGTACGTCGGGAGCCATTCCTCGCCCGCGCCCATCACCCCGAGTCCCCAGCCGTTGCGGTCCACGTAGCGGCGGAACGAGTCCCACACGTGGGCGCGCTCGGAGAAGGGGCCGATGGGGTCGGGGGAGACGAGGCAGACGCCACCGAAGACCGCATAGGCGACGAGCGAGTCGCGGTGGAAGAACCACTGCTTGTCGTCGCGCAGCGCGAAGTAGTCGAGCGTCCCGGTGCCGTGCCGGCGGACGATGTCGCGGGCCCGCAGCTCGGCGGCCCGACGCCCGACCGAGGCTCGTCCCGAGGACAGCCGGCGGTCGACGACCGGCCGGGTGAGGAGGTAGAGCGCCACCACGATCAGGCTGATGCCCACCGCGAGCAGGCTGACGGAGACGTAGCGGTCGATGGTCGGCGGGAAGGCGACCCAGTTCACCCCGACGAGCCGCTCGGCGGACCCCAGCAGCACGTTGGGCCACGAGGGGAGCGGGTGGTGGCGCACGCGGCCGGAGACCTCCACCGCGACGAACCCCCCGACCGTGGCGAGCACTCCGCCGACGGCGAGGATGGTGAAGGCCGTGACGAGGGTGGCCCGCTCGGTCTGGGCCCGGAACAGCTCGCGCTGCACGATCAGGAGCGTGAGGACGGCCGCGCAGACGAGCAGTGTGATGACGTCGGCGGCGTGGACGAGGTGCAGCGCGAGCGAGGCGACGAGCACGGCGACCGCCACCAACCACGAGCGCCGCTGCCCCTTGAGGATGCCCCGGGAGAGCATGATCATGGCGATGCCGGCGATGGCGGTCAGCGCGCCCGCGGCCTGCACGACGGTGATGGGCAGGTACTGCGCAATCAGGTGGAGGTGCGTCCGCAGTGGCGTCGTCACCGACGACAGCAGGTCGATGGCGCCGGCCACGAAGAGGGAGACGGCGGCGATGCGACGGATCCGGCGCACCCGGATGCGGTCCGCCGCCACCTCGGGCGCCGGGGGCCACGAGGCACCACTCGGCCACCCGGCCGCCAGCTCGGCGTGCACCTCGGCCGCTTTCGAACGGCCCTTGATGACGATGTCGGAGGTCACCAGCCGCTCACCCATGGTGGCCATCGGCAGGTCGGCCTCGGCCAGGATGAGCCGGACGTGGAGGTCCGCGCCGGTCTCGATCTCCAGGGTGGACTCCTGGCGGTGGTGCAGGAACGTCGGCGGCAGCCCCAGTCGGCCGCGGTGCTCGTGCACGACCTCTGAGGTGGCTCCGGGGCAGGCGAAGAACCCCGCGTCGAGATGGGTCAGCTCGGAGACGAGCGCCCCGCCGGCGATGACGCCCGATGCGCCGGCCTCGACGGCGGCCCGTGTGGCGTCGAGGGCGTCCACGCCGTCGATCTGGAGCTGGGCGTGCGCGATCGGCTGAGCCCCCGAGACGCCGCCCGCCCACGGAGCCGGCAGGCCGTCGCCACCGAGAGCCCGCCAGATGCCGCGCGACGTGATGGCCACCACGAGCGCGAGCACCGCGAGCAGCAGGATCGCGATGACCACGGTGACGATGAAGCGGGAGAACCACGTGGCGGCGTACGCCCGCTGGAGCGCGTTCTGCTGGCGCGGCGACCGGAACACGCGGCCGAGCCCGTCGATCACGAAGTCGACGCGCAGCAGCAGCGCAATGGCGGCGAGCACCAGCGGCGGCGCCCACAGGTAGCGGCGCAGCCGGCGGTACAGCAACCGTGAGGTGACGAAGCGCCGCGCCAGGCGAGGGTCGTCGAGCCGCTCCATGCCGGCCAGCCAGGGGCGCTCCTCGGAGGGGGCGGCGTCCATCGGTGGGTTGGCGTCGGGCCGCATCGTCCCGGCGCGCACGAGCACGGTGCGCGTGCCGGCCCCCGTCTCACACGCCAGGTCGATGGCGTCGCGCACCTCCAGCCCGCTGCGCTCCAGGTCCCGCACCAGCTCGGGATCCCGCTCGGCGGCGGCCATGACGACGACGACCCGCGAGTCGGCCCGCGCCGCGAACGTGCGCAACGCGTCGATCAGGCCCGGGTGGGCGCCCAGCACGTCGGCGGGTCCGACCCCGCTCTGGCAGCCCGGCGCCACCAGGCGCCCGCAGAGAATGACGATGCCCGGCCCCTGCCACTCCTCGAGCCGGCGGGCGATGTCACGGCAGGCGGCGCGCGAGCTGTCGGTGGGCTCCGGGGGCAGCAGCAGGTCGCCGATCACCTCGACCCGCCGGCCCAGGGCGACCGGGATGGTGCGGTCGGTCCGGGCCACCGGGTCGGGGGTCCTGGCGACCGTGTCGACCGTGCCACTCATGCAGGGACCATCGTGTCACCTCCGGAGCGCCCGGCCTCTCCCCAATTGGGAGGATTCATGTGACCTCGGGGAGGACGGCGCGCCGTTAAGCTGGACTTTCGTGCCTGCACCCCCGTCTGAGAGCAACCGCATGAATTGGACCTGGCGTGTCAGGGACGGAGCGTCGCCCCAGCGCGGCCCGGCCGTGGTCTTCGACATCGACGGGGTGCTGTCCGACGCGGCCGGCCGGCAGCACTTCATTGAGCGGGGGCAGCGGAACTGGGCGTCCTTCTTCGAGGCGTGCGGTGACGACCCGGTCATAGAGGAGGTGGCCCGGCTGCTCGAGCTGCTCGACGCCTCACTCGCCGTGATCCTGCTGACGGGCCGGCCTCAGCGCGTGCAGCCGCAGACCCTGGCCTGGCTGAAGCGGTACGGACTGCGCTGGGATCTCCTGGTCATGCGCTCCCGGGGGGACTACGCGCAGGTCACGGAGTTCAAGGAGGCGGTCGTGCACGACCTGCGGGCGCAGGGTTTCGACCTGCGGCTCGCGTTCGAGGACGACCCGTCCAACCACGCCATGTACGTGGCCGCCGGTGTCCCGTGCGTGTACATCCACTCCGGGTACTACGACTGACGCAGCTGGCGGGACCAACCGGCGACCAGCGCCGCCGCCGCGAGGAGCAGGACCGGGAGGTCGCCCCAGTGGTCGTAGGGGGTCAGGCCCCGACGGAGGGCGGCGGTGGCGATCAGCACCTGGCGGGTGCCCAGCATGCTGCGGGAGACCACGACCCCGCGGTTCGTGACGACTGCGCTGTAGCCGGTCGGCGCCGCCTGGACGAGGTCGCGACCGGTCTCGACGGCCTGCACCGCCGCCGCCGCGATCTCCTGTGCCGGAACCTGCGACGTGCTGTACGAGGAGGTGTTGGTGGGGACGGCGAGCAGCTCGGCGCCGGCGCGCACCGATGCGTGGCTCCGCCCGGCGTAGAAGACCTCGAAGGACACCAGCAGGCCGAGCGGTCCGGCCGGCGTGCGCATCAGCCCGGTGCCGTGCCCCGGCACGGCGTCGGTCGGCACACCCGAGAGGTCGGCCAGGTGCGAGAAGAAGGAGCGGAAGGGCACGTACTCGCCGAAGGGGACGCGGTGCACCTTCTCGAACACGCCGACGACGTGCCCGCCGGGCCCCCAGGCCACGATCTCGTTGCGGAAGGTCGTCGGCGACGCCGGCTCGGTGACCCCGACCACGAGCGTCGTGCCGAGCTCCCGGGCCAGCCGGCCGAGCCGATCCTCCTCTGGTGAGCCCGCCAGCGGGCGGTCCAGCGCCACGACGTCCTCCGGCCACAGCACGAGCTCGGGGCGGGGGCGGGCGGCGCCGACGCCGGCGGTGGCTGCGAGCTGGGCCTCGTAAACGGTCGTGGGCGAGACCTGCTCCTTGCTGAGTCCCCGCTGCCCGCCGCCCTGGACCAGGGCCACCCGCAGCGTGCGGACGGGGGCGCCCCCGTCGGGGGCCAGCGCGCCGGCGACCGCCAGCGCCACGATGCCGCACGTGACCAGGGCCACGCCGACGAGGGAGGGCCTGCCGGCGCCGCGGCACCGGGCCCGGGACCACGAGACGAGGGTGGCGACGGCGACCCCGGCGGCCCAGACCCCGGCCGTGATCAGCAGTGGGCCGCCGAGGCGGGCCAGCTGGACCAGCGGGCTGTGTGCCTGCCCCAGGAACACCCCGCCCAGCGGGAGCCCGCCGAACGGCCAGGTCATGCGTAGGGCCTCGGCCAGCGTGCAGGCGCCCACGAAGGCCGGCGCGCGGCCGCGCTGCGGTGGGGTGAGGGCGGCGGCGGCCGCGAAGAAGAGCGCCTCCACGACGATGAGCACGACGGCGCCGTACCAGTTGAAGGCCCGGGCCCAGGCCAGGCCGATGACGTCGCAGCCCAGCCCGGCCAGCCATCCGGACCACACCCGGGCCCGTACCCCCAGGCCGCCGAGGCGCCAGTACAGCAGCCCGGCGCCGAGCGGGCCCAGCGGCCACCACCCGAAGGGGGGCAGCGACAGCGCCAGCAGGATGCCCGCCGCGACCGACGGGGCGGCCACGCGGCCCCGTCGCGGCAGGCGGATCACAACAGGGTGCGCGCCGCCGCCCGACCACTGGCGATGCAGGCCGGGATGCCGACACCGTGATAGGCGGCGCCGGCCACGGCCACGCCGCCGAGGCGGGCCACGGCGGCCTCCACCCCGGCCGTGCGCAGCAGGTGGTGCACGCGGTACTGCGGGAGCGCGTCGGGGCACCGCACGACGACGGCATCCGTCGGCGCACCGGTGACGCCGAGCAGCGCGCCCAGCTCCTCCCAGGCCCGGTCGATGGCCTCGCCGTCGGTCCATCCTTCGGGGCGGACGTCGTCCATGCGCCCGAGCGAGGCGCGCAGCAGCACCTCGCCGTCGCGGGCCAGGTGCGGCCATTTGCGGTCGAGGAAGGTGCAGGCGGTCACGGCCCACGGGTCGCGCCCCTTGTGTGGGCTGCGCCGCGGCACGAGGAAGCCCGTCCCGTAGAGGGGTGCGGGGACGTCGTCGACACCCACGCGGAAGGTCACCAGGACGACGGAGGCGTACTCGACCGTCTGGAGCAAGGCCGCCGCCTCGTCGTCGTGCGGTTGCAGCAGGGAACCCGTGGCCGGGGCGGGGGCGGCCAGCACCACCGCGTCTGCCGCGGCGGCCCGGCCGCCGGACCACACGGACCAGCCGGCACCCGACCGTTCCAGGCGGTCGGCCGGCGCCGAGAGCCGGATGTCGACGCCGCGCTCCCCGAGCTTCGCCACGAGCGTCCGCACCAGCGAGGCCATGCCGCCGTCGACGGACCAGAACAGCGGGGGGCCGTCGGGGTCCGGTGCGGGCATCTCGGCCCGGAGGGCACGCATGAGGCCGCCCCGGCGCTGTGCCGCCGCCAGCAGGGGCGGGAAGACCGCAGCCGCCGACATGTCGTCCACCGAACCGGCGTGGATGCCGCCGATGAGAGGGTCGACCAACGTGTCGACGACCCGCTGCCCGAGCTTGCGCGCCACCAGCGGGCCGACGGAGCGGTCGCCGATCGGGCCCCGGACGTCGGGCCGGGGGAGGACGGCGTCGCGGGCGAGGCCGAGTTGGCCCCGGAACCCGAGCACACCGGCGCGGGCGGTGGGCCAGAACCGGGTCGGTATTCCGAGCGCCAGCCCTTCGGGCAGGGCGCGCAGGCGTCCCCGGGCCCACACGGACGCGCCGCGTCCAGCGATCGGGGCCAGCGCGTCGGTGAGCCCGACCTCGCGGCACAGGTCGACCGCCTCCGGCCGACGGCCGAGGAATCCGTCGGGACCCATGTCGACGACGCGCCCACCGAACTCCGCGCTGCGCAGCGCACCCCCGAGGCGGGACGACGACTCGAGCACCACGACCGCCGGCGCGTCGGCGCGGTGCTCGGCGCCGCCGGTGAGCGCCCAGGCCGCGGTCAGCCCGCTGATGCCGCCACCGACGACCACCACCTGCCCGGGTGCCACGTCAGTGCGCCTCGTCGGCCGCGATGATCACGTCGGCCAGCACGGAGACGAAGGCCGGGTCGTCGTTGAGCGACGCGGTACGCGTGTAGCCGATGCCGCACTCCGCCGCGACGGCCGCCAGCTCGATGTCCAGGTCGTAGAGCACCTCGAGGTGGTCCGCCACGAAGCCGATCGGGCACACCACCACCGCATCGGTCGACCCGTCCTCGGCCAGGCGGCGCACCTCGTCGCGCACGTCGGGGCCGAGCCAGGGGTCGGGGGTGCGCCCGGCGCTCTGCCACACCACGAGCCAGTCCTCCAACCCGGCTGCCTCGGCGACCAGCCGGGCGGACTCGGCGAGCTGCTCGGGGTAGGTGTCCCCGGATTCTCGGATGCGCTCGGGGAGCGAGTGCGCGGTGAAGAGCACCCGGCGCCGCCCCGGCACCGTGGCGAGCGCGGCGGTGACCCGGGCCGCCATGAGCGCGACGAAGGCCGGTTCGGCGTACCAGGCGCCGACCGCGACGAAGGGCGTCCCCGGTAGAGCGGCGACGGCGCGGTCGAGGTACTCCTGCGAGCCCATTGAGGACGCGTGGGGCGTGAGGACGAGGCCGACGACCTTGTCCAGGCCGGCGGACGCCAACGCCGACGCGGCGTCCTCAATGAGGGGCTCGGTGTGCTTGGCGCCGAACGCCACCACGTAGCGCCCCGGGGAGCGCGCCTCCAGCTCGACCCGCACCGCGTCGACCTGGGCCTCCGTGCGCTCGGCCAGTGGGGACACGCCGCCGATGGCGCGGTAGCGGCCTTCGAGCTCGGCCAGCTGCTCGGGCTCGGGCGGCCGGCCGCGGCGGATCCGCGTGTAGAAGGGCAGGATCTCCTCCGCGTTCGCCGGGGTGCCGTGCGCCATCAGCAGGACGCCGGAGGTCACGTGCGGTCGGTCTCCGCGTGCACGAGCTGGACGACCGCGGCGAGGATGGCCGGATCGGATTCGGGCAGCACGCCGTGGCCGAGGTTGAAGACGTGACCCGTGCCGGTCCCGTCGTCGGCGCGCTCCAGCACGGCCCGGGTGGCCTGCTCGACGACGGGCCAGGGGGCCAGGCAGAGCGCCGGGTCGAGGTTGCCCTGCAGCGCGTGGCCCGCGCCGACGCGCCGTCGGGCCTCGTCGAGCGGGACGCGCCAGTCGACGCCGACGACATCGGAGCCGGCGGTCGCCATCAGCCCGAGGAGCTCCCCGGTGCCGACGCCGAACAGGATCGTCGGCACCGCGAGGTCGGCGATGCCCTCGAGCACGGCGCGCGTCGCGGGCAGCGCGAAGCGCGTGTACTCGTCCGGCGAGAGGGACCCGGCCCAGCTGTCGAAGAGCTGCACGGCCTGGGCACCGGCGGCCACCTGGGCGCGCAGCGAGGCGACGGCCATGGCGGCCAGGCGGCCGGTGAGGTCGTCCCACAGGGCCGGTGCCCCGTGCATCAGCGCCTTCACCTTGGCGAACGTGCGCGAGGGGCCGCCCTCGATGATGTAGCTGGCCACGGTGAAGGGCGCGCCGGCGAACCCGATCAGGGCGACCCCCGACCCGGCCAGCTCACGCGCCACGAGGCGCGCCGTCTCGGCGACGTAGGGCGCGTCGGTCTCGGGCTCGAACGGCCGCAGGCGGGCGAGGTCGGCGTCGCTGCGGAACGGCTCGGCCACCACCGGCCCCCGGCCCGGCTCGATCTCGACACCGAAGCCGATGGCGTGCAGCGGCACGACGATGTCGGAGAACAGGATCGCCGCGTCGACCCCGTACCGGCGCACCGGCTGCAGGGTCAGCTCGGCGGACAGCGGGGCGTCGGCGATGGCGGTGAGGATGGAGCCCGCCCCCCGCGCCGCCCTGTACTCGGGGAGGGCTCGCCCGGCCTGGCGCATGAACCAGGCCGGCGTGCGCGTCACCGGCTCCCGCACGCAGGCGCGCACGAGGTTCGTGCGGGCATCTGCCGTCGGGCTCACCCGAGGGGCTCTATGACGACCGCCGTGCCGTAGGCGCAGATCTCCGTCCAGTTCCCGCCCATCTCCGACGTGTCGAACCGCATGGCCAGCACGGCGTTGCCGCCTCGGGCCTCGGCTTCGGCCACCATCCGGTTGACGACGTCCTCCCGGCTCAGCTGCAGGTTCTTCGTCATGCCCTTGAGCTCACCCCCGGCGAGCGACTTGAAGGCCGCGCCGAACTGGGAGCCGACGTTCCGCGAGCGGACGGTCAGGCCGAAGACCTCGCCGAGCACCGAGGTGACCTTGTAGCCGGGCACGTCGTTCATGGTCGAGATCAGCATGGCAATCCTTTCGGTCCGGCTCATCGTAGGCGTCGCCGCCCCGGGCACCGGAGCGACCCGCGGCGTCTAGACTGAACCGTTTCCCCGTGGGCCGGGGGGAGAAAGGGGAGAGGTGCCCGAACATCCCGATCTGCAGGATGAGCAGGAGTTCCTCAACCGTGCCTACGACGGGTTGGAATTCATGCGGGGGGAGGCGCGCCAGATGCTCCAGGGCGTCTTGGACCTCGGCCGAGGCGGCACCTTCCAGTCGCGGACGGAGCGGGACATCGTCGTCCGCACGAGCCTGGCCCGCCTGGAGCAGCTCGACATCGGGGATCAGGCCCTCTACTTCGGGCGCATCGACCGCGTGCCGGAGCCGGATGCGGACGGCGCCCGGTCCGACCCTCCGTTGGGCGAGTCGTTCCACATCGGCCGCCTCGCCGTCTCGGGCCCGGACCACGAGCCGCTGGTGGTGGACTGGCGCGCCCCGGTGGCCGAGCCGTTCTACCGGGCAACGGGCTTGGACCCGCAGGGCCTGGCCCGTCGCCGGCACCTGGCGGTGCGGGGCCGGTCCGTGCTCGGGCTGGAGGACGAGTACTTCGTGGACCTCGACGGCCGGGCCCTCACCACCACGGCTCCCGGGGCGGGTGGCAGCCCGGACGGTCACGGTGAGCGCCTCCTCTCCGACGGCATGGTCCTGGGCGGCCCGGGCGCACTGCTCTCGGCGCTCGGCCAGGCCCGGACCGGCCACATGGGCGACATCATCGGCACGATCCAGCGCGAGCAGGACGAGATCATCCGCTCGCCGTTGGCCGGCGTGCTGGTGGTCCAGGGCGGCCCGGGGACGGGCAAGACGGCCGTGGCGCTGCACCGAGCCGCGTACCTGCTCTACACCCACCGCTTCCCGCTGGAACGCCAGGGCGTGCTCGTGGTGGGGCCGAACCCGCTGTTCCTGCGCTACATCGAGCAGGTGCTCCCCTCGCTCGGGGAGACCGGGGTGAGCCTGTCCACGGTGGCCGGCCTGGTGCCCGAGGTGCGCGTCCGGGGCATCGACGCCGCCGCCGTGGCCAAGCTCAAGGGCGACGTGCGGATGGTCAAGGTGCTGGCCCGCGCGGTGCGCACCCGCCAGCGACCGCTCCGCAGTGACGTCGAGATCCCGTTCGGGGCGGGGGTGCTGCGCCTCCGGGTCAGGACGACCGAGGACATCGTCGCCTCGGCGCGACGGCGACCCGGCACCCACAACGCGCGGCGTCGCTTCGTCGAGGCGCAGGTGCTGCGCTCGCTCGCCGAGGAGTACCGGTCCCGGCTCAGCCGCGGCGGGACCGACATGGTGGACGACGCGCCGACCCAGGAGGAGCAGGCGGACCTGGCGCAGAGGCTGCGCCGGGTGCCCGAGGTGGCCGAGGCGCTCGATCGGATGTGGCCTCGTCTCTCGCCGCACGAGTTCCTCCACGACCTGTTCGGCGCCCGGCCGCTGCTCGTTGCGGCGGGCAAGGGGATCCTGAGCGAGGCGGAGGTGCAGCGGCTGTACCGGCCACGCAGCACCTCGCTCGACGCGGTGCACTGGACGGTGGCCGACACCGCCCTGATCGACGAGGCCCGCACGCTGCTCGGCCCGCGGCGCGGCGGGCGGACCAACCGCGTCCGGGCCCAGCGGAGCGAGGAGGCGTCGTCGCAGGACGTCGCGTTCTGGCCCCAGGGTCTGGCGACGTCGCCGGTGCCGGTGACGAGCCCGGCGAGCGGCTCCGAGGACGACATCCGCTCCTTCGGTCACATCGTGGTCGACGAGGTGCAGGACCTGTCCCCGATGCAGCTGCGCATGCTGGCGCGCCGTTCGCTCTCGGGGTCCATGACGGTCGTGGGCGACATTGCGCAGGCGACCGGACCGTGGGCCCCCCAGGAGTGGAACGACGTCACGCGCCACCTCAGCCCACAACGCCCACCGCGCCTGGTGGAACTGACCGTGAGCTACCGCACCCCGTCGGAGGTCGTGGCGCTGGCCGCACGCGTCCTGGCCGTGGCGGCGCCGACCATCTCGCCGCCGCGCCCGGTCCGCCAAGCGGGCGCCACACCGCGGATCGTGCAGGCCACGCACAGTGGGCTGGCCGCCACCGTGGCCGACATCGCACGCGAGGAGACGGTGGCGGTGTTCCCGGGACGGGTGGCCGTGCTGGGACCCGCCGTCATGCTCCCCGAGCTGACCCGTGCCCTGGCCGACGCCCGCCTCGACCCCGTCGACCCCCGCGACCCGGGAGGCGACGGCCTGGCTGCGGGGCTGGTCGTGCTGCCGGCCGACGAGACCAACGGCCTCGAGTTCGACTCGGTGATCGTCGTGGAGCCGTCGCTGATCGCCGCGGTCGGTGACGAGCCGGCCGGCGAGGGCCCGCCGGTGGCCACCACTCGGGGGTTGCGCACCCTCTACGTCGCACTCACCAGACCCACGAAGCGGCTGGCGGTCGTGCACGTCGACCCGCTGCCGGTCGAACTGCTCTGACCTGGGGGTTCTGGTGCGAGACGGGGCCCGCGACGCCGTGACCCCCTAGTTGGCGCATCGCGCATCCGTTCGACTAGAAATTGCCCTGTGACCCAGGCAGTCTCGGCGGAGATCCCCGTGCCACAGGGAAAGATCGTCCACGACCGGCCTCCGATGCTGGCCATCGGGGTCATGATCTGGCTCGGATCCGAGCTGATGTTCTTCAGCGGCCTCTTCGCCGCCTTCTTCACGATCCGGGCCAACACGGTCGGGCCCTGGCCGCCCGCCGGCACACAGCTCGACACGCTCCGGGCGGGCATCTTCACCCTCGTGCTGGTGTCCTCGAGCTTCACCATGCAGCGCGCCGTCTACCAGGCGGAGTGGCGCCGGCGCCGGTCGGCGCGCATCTGGATCGTCTGCACGATCCTCCTCGGGGTCGCCTTCTTGGGGAACCAGGCCTACGAGTGGCTCTTCAGTCCGACCCGCTGGTACACGAACTCGTACGGCTCGCTCTTCTACGTCATGTCGGGCCTCCACGGCCTGCACGTCTTCATCGGTCTGGTCGCCATGGTCTTCCTGCTCGGCCGCATGCGGGGCGACATCGGAGGCGACCCCGGTGAGCTGTCCGCCATGCAGGGGGTCTCCTACTACTGGCACTTCGTCGACATCGTCTGGGTCGGGCTCTACAGTTGCCTGTTCCTCCTCAAGTAGGCATGCGAGGCGTGCGCACACCCACCAGAGGAACGTTCAAGTCCCAGTTCCTGTTGCCGGCCGGCCTCCTGGTCGTCGCCGTGATGGCGTCGTTCGCCATGTTCATCCCCGGAGCGGACGCCGGGGCGAGCGGGCGGGCCGACGCCACCCAGGTGTCGACCAGCGCGACGCACGTCACGACCCGGGCCTGCGGCACCATCAATCTCAAGGGCGTGACCAATTCGACCCGCAACGCCGGCAACCCGTTCAACAGCAGCAATCGCTTCTGCCTGAACGGCCACCTCATCTCCTACGGGAGCCGCGCCATCACGTACGCCAACCCGCCGCAGTCGTTCATCTCGGCCGGGCAGCTGCTCTTCGCCCAGACATGCTCGAGTTGCCACGGCAACGATGCCAACGGCGTGAACCCCGACGGGACGGCCACCATCGGCCCGAACCTGCAGGGTGTCGGCGCCGCCACGGTGGACTTCTGGGTGAGCACGGGCCGCATGCCCGCCACCGACGTCAAGGCCGTGGAGGCGGAGCGCAAGGCGAGCCGGCTGACGCCGCTCCAGGCGCTGGAGCTGGCCGCCTGGGTCAACTCGCTCGACCCCTCCGTCCCGGCCGTGCCCTACCCCCACCTGGCGACGGCGGACCAGTCGGCGGGCCAGGACCTCTTCTCCCTCAACTGCGCGGCCTGCCACACGATTGAGGGTTCCGGTGACGCCCTGGCCTTCGGCACCAACGCACCGTCGCTGCAGAACCGCTCCGTGACGGCACAGCAGGTGGTGGAGGCCATGCGGACGGGTCCCGCCAACATGCCCCGCTTCTCGGGCAACCTGACCGACGCGCAGGTGGCGGACATCGTCTCGTACGTGACCGGCCGTTTGCAGCACCCCGACAACGCCGGTGGCGTCGGCCTCGGTGGCGTCGGCCCGGTGGCGGAGGGCTTCGTCGCCCTGTTGATCGGTGTGGGTGGCCTGGTCCTCATCTGCTTCTGGATCGGAGAGCGCTCGTGAGCGACGACGACCTCCAGCCCTCCCGGACCCGGGTCCCCATGCCCGTGGCCGCACTGAGCGATCCGCACATGGGTGACGCCGCGAGGCACCCGGAGCGGGCCGAGAAGATCATCGCCGGCATCTTCGTGCTCGCCATCGTGTTCATCGCCCTGTTCGGTGCCGGCTACGTCCAGAATTGGCGGCCCTGGATCCTCGGTGGCACCCTCGGCATCGGCCTCTTCCTCCTGGGCTTCGGCCTGACGGCGTGGGGGAAGTACCTGATGCCGCAGGGCCCCTTCGTGGAGGAGCGGCACTCGCTCGCGTCGACCCCGGAGGAGCGCGACGCCATGTCGGCCGCCCTCGTCGAGCGCTCCGCCGTCGTCGTCAAGCGACGCAAGATGCTGGGCGGGCTCTTCGCCCTCGGCGCCGGCATCTTCGGCATCGTGGCCGTCTTCCCGCTCCTGCGCTCCCTCGGCCCGCTGCCCGGTGACAGCCTCGACGTGACCGACTGGCGCAAGGGGACGGTGCTGGTCGACTCCAACGGCCGGCCCGTGCGCAGGGACACCCTGGTCGTCGGCGGCATCATGACGGTCTATCCGCAGAGTCAGGTCAACGCCCTGACCGGGTTCATCACCGACCAGGGGCAGGCGGTGGACCAGACGGTGCTGATCCGGGTCTCGGACCAACCCTTCACCACCGTGCCCGGGCGTGAGAACTGGACCCCTGACGGGTACGTCGCCTACTCCAAGGTGTGCACCCACCTCGGGTGCCCGGTCGGCCTCTACGAGCAGGAGCTCGAGCTGCTCGTGTGCCCGTGCCACCAGTCGATGTTCAACGTCCGCAACGGCGCGGTGCCCCAGTTCGGTCCGGCGCCCCGGCCGCTGCCCCAGATGTACCTCGGCTACAACGACCAGGGATACCTCATCGCCATGGCGCCCTACGACCAGCCGGTCGGCCCCGGCTTCTACGAGCGGACAACGACATGAGCGCGAACGCGGCCACGACGAAGCGCAGCGCCAAGGCGGCCAAGGGCCCCTTCGGCCAGGTCGGACAGATCGTCGGTGAGCTCGACGACCGCCTGGGCGTGGCCAAGGGCGGCCGCGTCTTCCTCGACAAGATCTTCCCGGACCACTGGTCCTTCATGCTCGGCGAGATCTCGCTCTACTCGTTCATCGTCCTGATGGCCACCGGGATCTTCCTGTCGCTCTACTTCGTGCCCTCGACCCAGCAGGTCATCTACCACGGCAGCTACGCGCCGCTGAACGGCCAGTGGGTCTCGGAGGCCTTCAAGTCGACCGTCAGCATCTCCTTCGACGTCCGCGGCGGCCTTCTCGTCCGCCAGATGCACCACTGGGCCGCCGACATCTTCACCGGCTCCATCATCGTGCACATGGCCCGCATCTTCTTCACGGGCGCGTTCCGCAAGCCACGCGAGCTGAACTGGCTCATCGGCACGACCATGCTGATCCTGGCCATCCTGGAGGGCTTCATCGGCTACTCGCTGCCGGACGACCTGATCTCGGGCACCGGGCTGCGCATCGGGTACTCCATCGCCGAGTCGATCCCCTTCGTCGGCAGCTACCTGGTCACGTTCCTGTGGGGCGGGCAGTTCCCCGGCACGGGCATCATCATCCCCCGGTTCTTCATCATCCACGTCTTGATCATCCCGCTCGTGATCCTGGGCCTGCTCTCCGTCCACCTGGGCCTGCTGGTCCGGCAGAAGCACACGCAATTCGCCGGCGAGGGCCGCACCGAGCACAACGTGGTCGGCTCGCCCATGTTCCCGACCTTCATGGCCAAGACCACCGGGTTCCTCTTCATGGTGACGGCGGCGACGGCGCTGCTCGGGGCCTTCGTCCAGATCAACCCGATCTGGCAGTTCGGGTCCTACGACGCGTCGAAGATCTCCTACGCGGTCCAGCCGGACTGGTACATGGGCTGGCTCGACGGCGCCCTGCGCATCATGCCGTCCTGGGAGTTCGCCGGGTGGGGGCACACCATCCCCTTCGAGGTGCTGATCCCCGCGGTGGTGTTCCCGGGCCTGATCTTCACGATCGCCATGTTGTGGCCCGCGCTCGAGCGCAAGGTGACGGGGGACGACGAGATCCACAACCTGCTCGACCGGCCGCGCGACAGGCCCAAGCGCACGGCTGCCGGCGCCGCCTTTTTCGCCCTGCTGTTCACACTCTTCGCGGCGAGCTCGACCGATGTCCTGGCCAACTTCTTCCACGTCTCGCTCAACGAGGTGCTGTGGTTCTTCCGCATCGCGGTCTTCGTGATCCCGATCATCGCCGGCCTGGTCACGTACCAGCTGTGCCGGGAGATGCAGGGAGTGCACGGGATCGGGAAGCGCAAGCGATCCGTGATCGTGCAGTTCTCTGCGGAGGGCGAGTACACCACGGTGCCGACGCCACCGCGGCCCGACGACGTGCACTCGGAGCTCCACCCCGAGCCCGTGCCGGTCCGCATCGACATCGAGCCACTGAACGACGACGGCGCCCGTGAGCCGGAGAGCTCGCCCACGGGTGTGCGCCAGGTCAGCCGCTGACCGAGCGGTCGGCCCGGGCCACCGCCCGCGACCTGTGGGTCGGACTCGAAACCGTCCACGCCGTCACCTACTTTGCTCCCGGGTGCCGCACCGCGCTCCGTGAGGCCGGGCTGCGGGGCTTCTGGCCGGGCTACTTCGCGGCCCGGGCGGCGCCGCTCGGGCGGGTCGGCGCCGGACCGGTGACCGCCGCCTTCTTCAACTTCGCCCCGGGCATGGTCGCCAGGTCCGTTCCCGGGTGCTGGGATGTCGTGTCGCCCGAGACGCTGTGCCGGGTCCGGGCGATCGCGGCCGCCGAGGCGCTGAGCGAGGTCTGCGGCGTCGCGGCCCGTTCCGGCCTGGTGGCCGCCCTGCCGCTGCTGCGCCATGCCGTCGCGGGCTGCGACGGAGCCGGTCGGGTCATGGCCGGCGCCAACCGGTCCCTGTGGCCCCTCATTGCGCCCGCCCTCGGCACGGCCGGGCTGGGTGAGGCATGGCAGGCGTGCACCACGCTGCGCGAGCACCGCGGCGACGGGCACACCGCCGCTCTGACCGTCCACGGCGTCGGCGGCCTCCAGGCCCATCTGCTGGCGGTTGGGACCAAGGCGATCCCCGTGAAGGTGCTGCGGGACAACCGCGGCTGGAGCGAGGAGGAGTGGACGGCGGGGACGGAGCGGCTCGTGACCCGGGGCATGCTGCACGCGGACGGGCGAGCCACCGACGCCGGCCGCACGCTGCACGGCGAGGTCGAGGATCTCACGGACCGGCTGGCCGAGCCCGCCTACGCCGGCCTGAGCGACGGCGCGCTCGGTGATCTGCACGGCGCGCTTTCGGCCTGTGCCGCCGACGTCGCGGCGTCGGGGCTGCTGCCCTTCCCCAACGCCATGGGACTGCCCCGGATCGGGGGGCGTTAGCGCTTCGGCGGGGGCCAGCCCGCCACCAGGCCGAGCTCCTTGCACAGCGGGCGCGACGACACCATCTGCCCCGCGTAGCGGCTGGCATCGGGGTCGTCGGCGAGCCAGGCGGCCACCTCGCCGGCCACCTCCGGTGGTGCGGGCACGTGGCCGGCGCCCACCAGGAGCGTGTCCATGCCCGACGCCCGCATGGACTCGGTCAGGGTGAGCCCGGGAGCGATGGAGAAGGCCCAGATGCCCTGCGCCGCGAACTCCACGTGGCACATGTCGGTGACGCGGTGGAACGCGGCCTTGGCCGCCGCGTAGGCGACGCCCCACCCCCCGGCGCCCGCTGGAGCCGGGGGAGTCGTGAAGGCGGCCTCGGAGAGCATGTTGACCAGGCGCCCCTGGCCGCGCTCGAGCATCTGGGGCAGCAGGAGCTGGGTCAGCAGGAGCGGATGGAGGTAGTCGCCCACCAGGCAGCGCTCGGCCAGCTCCAGGGGCAGGTCGAGGATCCGATCCATCGTGCCGGCCCCCTGGTAGATGGCGTTGTTCACCAGCACGTCCACCCGGCCGAGCTCCGCCAGCGCCACGGCGGCGGCCCGCTCCACCGACGACCGGTCCATCAGGTCCATCGGCACGGCCAGGCAGGTGCGGCCGAGCTCCTCGATCTCCGCCGCGGTGGAGTCCAGGCTCCCGGCGATGGGTATCGGGTCGTCATGGCGCAGCGCGCTCGACGGGAGGGCGCGGCCGTCGCCCTCGTGCACCGTGCGGGCCGTGATGACCACGTCGAAGCCGCGCCGGGCCAGCGCGACCGCGGCGCAGCGCCCGATGCCGCGGCTGGCGCCGGTGACCAGCGCGACCCTCCTGGCGTCGGCCACCGTCACCTACATCATCCCGGCGATCTGGTGCCCGCCGTCCACGTGGAGCACCTGCCCGTTCACATAGGCCGCGGCGTCGCTGCAGAGGAACACGACCACCCGGGCGATGTCGTCGGGGGTCCCGAGCCGGCGCGTCGGGTTGGCCTCGGCGAGGCGAGCCTGGACAGCGGCCGGCACCTGTGCCGCCGCCGTCTCGGTGAGGATGAAGCCGGGCGCGATGGCGTTGGCGCGGATACCGTCGCGTGCGTAGCGCACGGCCAGGTGGCGCGTCAGCTGGTTGAGCGCGGCCTTCGAGACCCCGTAGGCGACCCGGGTCGACTCGCCGATGGTGCTCGTCCCCGACGAGATCGTGACGATGGACCCGCCCCCGCGCGCCACCATGGCGGGGATGGCGTGTCGCGCCAGCAGCAGCGCGCCGCGCGTCGTGGTTTCGATCACCCTGTCCCACACGCCGAGGTCGACGCCCACGGCGTCGGTGTCGAGGCGGGGATGGCTCCAGGCCACGTTGTGGTCGATGCAGTCCACGCCCCCGAATGCCGCGACGGCCCGCTCGACGAACGCGCTGACCGAGTCCTCGCGGCGCACGTCGCAGCGCAGGCCGAGGGCCTGCCCACCCGCGGCGGCGACCTCCTCGGCCACGGCCTCCGCACCCTCGAGGGTCACGTCGCCGACGACCACCGCCGCACCCTCGGTGGCCAGGCGGAGGGCCGTGGCGCGGCCGATGTCGGATGCTCCTCCGCTGAGCAACACCACCTTGCCGTCGAGTTGCCCCACGTCAGATCTGTCCGACGTCGCCACGCTCTGGGTTCATGGCGTCATCGTAGGTCGACACTGTCGGGCGGACCCCGCCGACCGCCCCGAGGTTGCAGTGGGTCACCTTCGAACCGCACAGTGCGGTCGGAGTGACTAACTCAGGCTGAAGGACAGACCGGTCATGGGGAACGTCTCCGTGCCGGCGGTGGCGCTGATCTCGACGCCGTACTCCAGCTGCCATGGCACGTCGCTGGACTTCACGAGCCCTTGCGACACCAGCCACTTCAGGGCAGCCAGGATGTCGACCGAGCCCGAGGAGACCTGCGTCTGGCGGAAGAACATCAGCTCACCGCCGTTGTTGTAGAAGCTGTAGGGGACGCCGTCGAGCGTGAGGGTCTGGGTGGCCTGGGCCGGCCAGTACGAGTTCGCCCCGGCCCACTGGTTCCAGATCATGATCTCGGTCGTCCAGTTGTTCAGCCACAGGTCGTACGCACCGTCCCAGTCACCGGCCGAGGGGTACGCCTCCGAGAAGGTGGACGTGATGGAGTTGTACGCCGAGATGGGCTTGGTGGCCGGCTGGTTGTCGCGCCCGCCAATGTCGTACTCGGTGTCGGGGTACGTCTCGACCTGACCCCCGATGTTGGGCTGATTCGACACCGCGTCCCAGCTCGACTGGCTGCAGACGTTGATGGTCTGGGGGCCGTGCGACCCGCTCCATGCGTCGTTGTTGACCCACCAGTACTCGCCGTCGTCGGGGTCGGTGTTGTACGTCCCCTCGGCGTCACTCGTCGAATAGACAGGGCTGGTGCAGTTGCCCCCCGACGTTGACGGCGGAGCGGTCGGGGGTGGGGCGGCCGGTGGAGGCGGTGACGTCGCTGTGGTCGTGCCCGAACAGGTGTCCGTGACGATCTTGGCCGACACCCGTGTGGTGCCGAGCTTGGTGCCAGAACAGGTCACCTCGAGGGACTGGCCACTCTTGAGCACCGTGGTGCCGGTCACCGTCTGCGCCGCGTCTGCCAGCCCGTAGAGCCCCAGACTTCCGATGAGCACACCGAGAGCGAGCAGTACCTTCTTCATTCGATCTCCTTTGCCGGGGTTGTCACCCGCAATGAACCAGAACCACGAACACGTACCGGGGACGGGTCGATCGACCGCCAACCCTCGCTATCTCTGCGACATCTCCTCCGTCCGCGAAACCGGCAACTCGTGTCCGCCCATTACCAATCGAGCTGACGAGAAACGCAATAGTTATGTCACCCCGTGAAGGCGCGAAGAGACGAATGCCGCTCCTTGTCGATGCACGGAGGGAACGCAACCTTGCCGGTCGCGCACGGCGTACGCAGCGAGAGCGCCATGGAGAAATCGTAACGCTGTGCTTGCTGGAGTCCTATGGGCCATTAGGCCTAGACGCGTGGGCAGGGCCTGATGAAACGCCGGGTGTCAGACGAGCGGAGGAGGGTGTCCATCGGCACTCGCGGCGAGTCCGGGATCCCATGCGCACATCGCGCAGGCGTGACGGAACGCAGCGCGGGCGAACTCGAGCGCCAGTCCTCGTGGATCGGAGCTGGCGCAGACATCGTCCCAGTCGAGGATGTACTCGCCCAGGGCTCCGTCCCAGCGGGCCTGTGGCACGGGGAGCCTCGTGCTGCCGAAGTCGTCTGGTGCCGGGTGGGCGTAGGAATAGAAGGCTGCGTTGCCATGCCGCGCATCGCCCGGCCACCAGCCGACCGCCACCTCTTGCGCATTCATCGCGTTGCGCATGATGAAATCTCTCGATGGAGGATCGGCCGGCAGGCCGGAGAAGAGGTTCACGGCAAGGTCGAACGAACCCCACCACGCATTGACCGGCGTCGATCGCCCGATGTACGGCGCACGAAACTCCGCCAGGACGAGCGCTGCCTGCGTCGCTGCCACGAAGTAGTCGGCAGCCCAACTCTGGTCGTACCGCGTGTGTTCGCCGTCTTCATCGAGTGGGACGCTCCACGGCACCTCTTGCGGCGTCGGGTCGATCTCGAGTGCGCCACCGAGACGGCGAACTGCGGCCAACACCTCACGCGTCACGACTCCCACCGCTCGATCCGGAGTCAGGGCGACCCGCTCGACCCGGCCGCTGCTGTGCTCGACGGCCGTCTCGTGGACGCGCAGGTCGAGAACGACCACGAGAGACCCTGAACCGTCGGGTGCCGGCAGTGGAGCGGTCTCCCAACCCCGAGCGGTGAGGCGCAGCGCTGCGTGCTGCAGCTGGTGCTCCGGTGGCGCCAGCCGCACCGCCAGTTTGCCGAGCACCTGGCAGTGAGCGTGCAGGGTGTCACAGGTCTCCTGCCCTCGATCGTAGGAAATCGCCGGCCAATTCGGCACGGGAGCACGGTAGCGAAGATGGCACCCTGGCCGCTGGCGACGACGAGGCTTCGACCGGTAGTCGCAGCCGAGTGGCAAGGTGAGTCCGTGGCTGACGGCGAACCATCAGCCACGTCGACCATGCGCTGGTGCCGAATGCCGGGCACTTCACACAGGAGGAAGCGCCCGAGGACACGCGGCACCTGATCGCCGAGTTCTCCGGCATCTGACCGGCAAGCCCGTTCCGATCCGGCCGGATGGCTGCGGCGGGTACCCTCCATCGCTGCGCAAGTGTGGATGAGGGTGCTCGACGAGCCCCTCGACGAGACCCGCCCGGGGGTCTGACCAGGCCGTCCCCCCGTGCGGCCGGTCACCCGATTGGGACGGGGGCGTCCGGCATGGCACCATCGCGAGGTGCGGGTCCATCGCAGTTTCGCCTTCGTCGACGTGTCGGGTTTCACGGCGCTGACGGAGCTCGAGGGGGACGAACGCGCCGTCGACGTGCTGACCGCGTTCCGAGTGCTGCTGCGTGACATCTGCTCGCGCCGGGGTGTCCGGATCGCCAAGTGGCTCGGCGACGGCGTCATGCTGGTCTGCGTCCAGACCCGTCCGCTGCTCGAAGCGGTGCTCGAGCTGCACTATGTCGTCGGTGTGGTCTCGGGCCCGGTCGAGACCGTGTCCATCCGCTCGGGCGTGAACGCGGGCGAGGTGATCCTGATGGAGGGCGACGACTACATCGGGCACTGCGTCAACGTGGCGGCGCGGCTGTGCGACCTGGCTCCCGCCGGCGAGGCGTTGGCCGCGCCCGCGGTCATGGAGCACCTGCCCAGCTGGGGGCTCTCGGTGTCGGAGTCCCACATCTCGCTGCGCGGCGTCGAGCGGCCGGTGCCGGCCTCGAGCATCCGACTGGCCCACGACGGCCCCGACGCCACCCTCGACCCCATCTGCGGCCTGCCGCTGACCCACGACACGGCGGAGGAGATCGCCCACGATGTCCGGGGCTCGGTGGTCCTGTTCTGCTCACCGGGCTGCGTCGACACCTGGCGTCGGCGGCCCCCTCGCACCTCAGACTGAGGGCGGCGTCCGGGCACCCAACCGGGGGCGTTCCCCTCGCCCATTTGCCCTCAATCCGGCTTGCGCTCCTGCCGATACCCGGAGTGCGAGACGGGAGAATCAAAACCCGGGATGCGCCAACCCTCAGCCCACGACACCTCGACCAACCTGGCCAGCTTCTGGCGGAGCTACGTCCAGATCGGCGTCCTCACCTACAGCATGGGGGCCTTCGCAGTCGTCATCTACGCGCTGGCCACGCCGGGCCCGCACCGCGGGGACCTGGTCGTCATCGGAAGCCTCAGCCTGGCCGCCTCGGTCGGGCCCTTCCGCTGGCTGGGGCTACGGCTGGTGGGGACCCGCTGGTCGAAGGTGTTCTTCACCTCCTGGGCCGCATCCACCTTCGTCTTCGTCGCCTGGGGCGCCGTCCTCGACGGCGGTGTCCGCAGCCCGATCTCCTATTTCCTCGTCCTCCCGATGCTCTTCGCCGGCCTGGCGTACTCGGCGGGGACCGTGTCCCTCCTCGGCGCTTTCGGGGTGGCGACGACCCTCGTCGTCGGCATCCTGACGCCGAACCCCAGCTGGCCCACCACGGCGTTCCTGGCGGTGTCGATGGTCATCGCCGGCCTGATCACCGCGGCGGCGGCCCGCAACCGCGACCGGCTGATGTCCCATCTGATGGACGCCGCCAGCCTGGACGCGCTCACCGGATGCCTCAGCCGGGGGGCGTTCCAGGAGCGCCTGGACCACGAATCGAAGCTGGCCCGGCGGCACCGGGCGACGTTCAGCCTCATTGTGGCGGACCTGGACAACCTCAAGACCCTCAACGACTCCGGTGGCCATCATTCCGGTGACCGGGCCCTGCGCTCCCTGGCCACCGTGCTGTCGCAGGCGGCCCGGGGGACCGATGTCGTCGGGCGGCTCGGCGGTGACGAATTCGCCATGCTGCTCCACGAGGCCGACCAGGACGCCGCGCTGGAAGTGGCGATGAGGCTGAAGGACGCCATGCAGGCGGCCAACGGATCGGACCTCGTGACGGCCAGCCTGGGCGTCAGCACCTGGCAGGGGATCGCCGATCGGCCCGAGGACCTGCTGCGGCGGGCCGACGAGGCGCTCTACATCGCCAAACGGGCCGGCCGAAACCGCTGCGCGCAGTGGGAGCCCCCGGCGTCGGAGGCCCAGGCGGGGCTCCATTGGCTGGCCCGGCGCCCCCGTCGGGCCGTGGCGTCGAGCGGGGGCTGAGCCGCACTCGTCACGCTTCCGCCTGGCCGAACCCCGCCCGGACCGAGGCCGACGTCGCGTCGTCGATCAGCGGGTGCGCGTAGACGTCGAGCAACGCCAGCGCCATCATGCGATCACCCTCGGGCTCGAACATGTCCGTGCCGAGCGCGCGGGACACGTGCTCGTGGAGGAGCGGGATGCCGACCGCCATGGCCGTCACCAGGGCGGCCCGGATCCTGCGGTCGACGGCGGGCGGCTCGGCCCGGCGGTCGTCGGCGCGCGCGAGCCACAGCTCGGTCATGGCCACCATTTCGTCGAAGATCGGTCCCGCCGTGGCGGACCCGTCGGCCAGCGAGCGGGCGACGTAGTGCCCGAACCGCTTCGACGCCTCCCGGGCCTGCGCCGTGCCGCCGGGGTCCACGAGGAGCTGCGCGTTGAGCCGGCGCAGCGCCTCGAACACGTAGTCGTCACAGGCCGCCCGCAGCGCCTCCTTCGAGCCGTAGTGGTGTCGGAGCAGGCCCGGAGAGACCCCGGCCGTCCGGGCGATCCCCCTGATCGTCGCGCGCTCGTACCCGTCCTCGGCGAAGTGCGTGAGCGCCGCCTCGCGAATGCGGGCGCGGGCCGTCAGGTCGTCGAAGTCGACGGGTGGCTCGAGGCGGCCCTGGGTCGTCATTCCCCTTGCAGGTCCCGCCTGCCGAGGGCCAGCCCGCCGACGAGCGCGCCCGCCACCCCGATGCCGGTCATGATCCCGTTCGCCTCCCAGTCCGGTGGCACGGCAGGAGCCGAGGCCATGTGGTGGAAGACCGAGGTGTCGAGGACCCAGTGGTTGGTGGCCCCGATGCCACCGACGATGACGACGAGGAACGACCAGCCCACCAGGCCGTAGACCACCACCGAGGTGGCCCGGGGCCGTAGCCCGAACGCCAGGACCCCGAGACCCAGGATGGTGATCGCCGGCGCGACGAGGTTCACGCCCGCCCCGAGGAGTGTCGTGAAGCCCACGCCCGAGTGCTGGCTGGCGGCGCCCAGCCAGGCGAAGACCCCCGCCCCGATGCCGCTGACGAGGAGCACCACCACCGCGACGGCGAGCCGTCCCGACAGCCACGACGTGCGGGAGACCGGTCGGACCAGCAGGTGGTCGAGCCTGCCCCCGGACTCCTCCCCGCGGGCCGCGGTGACCTGCCCGGCGGCGACGAGGGCGATCAGGACCGCCAGCACCAGGAAGCCCACGCCCAGCACCGCATCGGCACCGGTCCCGGGCGCGCCGAGCTTGGAGAACACCTCCTTGACCGATGATCCCGAGATGGTCGACCCGGCGGACTTGGCGATGAGCCCGTAGAGCAGCGCGGCGGCGGCGATCGCCACCCACCAGCCGATGACGGTGGCGCGCAGCAGGCGGATCGTCAGGCCCGTGGGCCCGAACAGCAACGCGAGATGCGGCCGGGCCCGCGACCGGTCCGGGAGGATGCTCGCGCCCGCGTCCCGCGTGCCGGCGAGGTGGGCGGCCGTCGCGGCGAGCGCGGCCGTCAGGGCGAGGATGGGCAGGAACGCCAGCGGCTGGGGGGCGGTGATCGGCCGCAGCTCCTCGACCCACCCGAGGGGGGAGGTCCAGATCAGCCAGTGCAGGCCGACACCGGCGTCGGCGACCATCCGCAGCGCGTAGCTCACGCCGAGGACCACGGCGGCGTAGGAGGCGGCCTGACGCCGGGTCGCCGCCAGCTGGCTGGTCAGGGCCCCGACCCCCAGGAACACGACCGCCGCCGCCACCACCGACAGGGCCAGGTAGAGCGACGCCCCCGCCCCGATGTCCACCTTGGAGCCTCGCCCGGAGAGCACGGTGATGACCGCGGTGACGTACCACAGCGTGACGGCGCCGGCGCCGAGCCCGCCGAGAGCCTGCGCGGTGGCACCCCGGCGCGTGGTCCGGCCGGTGAGCAGCAGCTCCCAGCGGCCGTTGTCCTCCTCCCCCCGCAGCAGCCTGGTGCTGGTCAGGAGGCCCCACACCGCGCCCAGGATCATCAGGGTCATGGAGATCTTGAAGACCGTGAAACCGCCCACCGTCTGGAGCTGCGGGGCCGGCCCGAACAGCGCGCTCGTGGCCTTGTTGGTGCCGTAGGCGGCGGCCAGGGCATCGCGCTGCGCCTGCGTCTTGTAGATCGTCGTGTAGCTGACCTCCGACGAGGCGACGGCGATCCCGAAGATCAGGCCCCACAGGGCCCCCGAGCGGGTGGCCTTGCGGATGCTCAGGCGCGCGACGACGGTGCCGGGGCAGCGCTCCGCCCGCATTGGCGAAACGGGGGCGGCCACCGCGAGCTCAGGGTGCATGGCCGTCCTCGCCGTACTGGGCCAGGAACAGCTCCTCGAGCGAGGGCTCCCGGCTCACGAGCTCGGTGACGCCGGCGTCGGCCAGGACCCGCAGGAGGGGCTGAATGGGGCCACGGACCTGGCAGCGGACCACGCGGCCGTTCGTCTGCACCGAGCTCACCCCCGGCACGCCGGAGAGGTCGGGGATGGTGCCGTCGAAGGTCGCCTCGACGCTCAGCGCGCTGAGGTGGCGCATGTCGGCCAGGGTGCCGATCTCCACCAGGCTGCCCTCGCGCAGTATGCCCACCCGGTCGCAGAGCGCCTCGACCTCGCTCAAGATGTGCGACGAGAGGAACACGGTCTGGCCACGCTCGCGGGCCTCGCCGATGCAATGGCGGAAGGCCTGCTCCATCAGCGGGTCGAGGCCGCTGGTCGGTTCGTCGAGCACGAGCAGGTCCGGCCGGACCATCAGCGCGGCGACGAGGACCACCTTCTGGCGGTTCCCCTTGGAGTAGGCCCGCACCTTCTTGGTCGGGTCGAGGTCGAACCGGTGGACCAGCTCGTCACGGTAGGCCTCGTCCACCTGCCCGTGGACCCGTCCGAGCAGCGCCAGGGTCTCGCCCCCCGTGAGCGCCGGCCAGAGGTTCGCCTCGCCGGGGACGAAGGCGAGGCGCCGGTGCACGTCGACCGGCTGGCGCTGGCAGTCGAGGCCGAAGACCTCGGCGCGTCCCTCCGTCGGGCGGCTCAGGCCCAGCAGGAGCCGGATCGTCGTGGTCTTGCCCGCCCCGTTCGGGCCCAGGTAGCCGACCACCTCCCCCGTGCCGACCTCGAGGTCGAGGTGGTCGAGGGCGACGACGTCGCCGTAGCGCTTGGTCAGCCCCTCCGTCCGTATGGCTGTGGCCACTGGTTCCCGCCCTCCCGACTGGGTCGCTCGACTATACGCATGTATGTCTGGCTGTCCATTCGTATGGTACCGACCCCGGGGAGCCCGAGCGGAAGGTTGACATGTGACTAAACAGTCACATATGGTGGAGGGGTGGACGAGGTGTTCAAGGCACTGGCCGACCCCACCAGGCGGGAGCTGCTCGACGAGCTCTTCCGGCAGGACGGCCAGACCCTGGGCATGTTGGAGGAGCGGTTCTCCATGTCGCGCTTCGGCGTCATGAAGCACCTCAAGGTGTTGGAGGAGGCCGGGCTCGTGGTCACGAGGCGGAGGGGCCGCGAGAAGCTCCACTTCCTCAACCCGGTGCCGATCCGGCTCGTCCACGACCGGTGGGTCAGCAAGTACTCGGAGCCCTGGGTGGCAGGGCTCAGCGACATCAAGGAGAGATTGGAGAGGTCAATGGAAAAGGTGTACGAGATCTTCATCAAGACCACGCCCGAGCGTCTGTGGGAGGCGATCATCGACCCCGAGATCCGGGCCAAGTACAACTTCGGCGCCGCGGTCAACTCGGACTGGAAGGTGGGCTCGCCGATCAGCGTCGACGTGGCCCAGCACGGCGTCCATCTCGGTGAGGGTGAGGTGCTCGAGGTGGACCCGCCGCGGCGCCTCGTGCACACCATGGCGGCCCTGTGGGACGACGACGTGCGCGCCGAGGGCTTCTCGAGGGTCACCTGGGAGATCGAACCGGTGGGCGACTCGTGCCACCTGACCCTCACCCACGACCAGCTCCGCGAGGGTGCCAACGCGCAGATCTTCGGCGGCTGGCCGATGGTCCTCTCCGGCCTCAAGACCTGGCTCGAGACGGGTGAGCTGCTCACCACGCCCGGCTCCATCATGTACGCGTGATCGGACGTGGGAATCGAGACAGGGGAACGACCATGGGGGAGGACACCTGCGCAACGGTGACGGGTCTCGCGACGGTGGGGATCCCCGTCGTCGACCAGGACCGGGCCCTGCGCTTCTACATCGAGACGCTCGGGTTCGAGGTGAGGCGCGACATCTCGATGGGGGACGGCGCGCGCTGGGTCGAGGTGGCCCCGCCCGGCTCCGGCGTGTCGCTGGCGTTGGAGCGCGCCCACCGCGGCCATCCGTCCGGGGTGGAAACGGGAGTGCGGTTGACGACCGACGACGCGGCGAGGGCACACGAGGTGCTGTCGGCGTGCGGTGTCGATGCCGACGACGTCTTGCGCTGGCCCGGCGTGCCCCCCATGTTCGCCTTCCGCGATCAGGACGGCAACGGGCTCGAGATCGTCGAGGCCTGAGCGCCCACGGCCGGTCGTACCCGGTCGTAGGCCGACATGGCCAGGGTCAGGACGCCGAAGCCGGCGCCGAGGAGGCACACGCCGGCCCAGCCGTGTGAGCCGTAGACGGCACCCGCACTCACGGAGCCGACCGCACCGCCCAGGAAGTAGCAGACCATGTACGCGCTGTTGATGCGGCTCCGCGCGTCGGGCCGTAGCGCGTAAATGACGGCCTGGTTCGTGATCTGCATGCCCTGGGTGCCGATGTCGAGCACGACGATCCCGATGATCAGGGCGGCCAGCGACGTGCGACCGGCCCAGAGCAGTGCGAACGAGGCGGCCAGGAGCACCCCGGTGCCCACGGTGGTGGCGGTGGCCCGCGCCGAGTCGGCCAGCTTGCCGGCGAGGTTGGCCGCGGCGATCCCTCCCGCGCCCACGAGGCCGAACAGACCGATGACCGCGTTGGAGTAGCGGTAGGGGCTGGCGGAGAGCAGGAAGGCGAGCGAGGTCCACAGCACGCTGAAGGCGGCGAAGGCGCAGGCGCCGTGCCAGGCCCGCCGCCGCAGCACGGGCTCGGTGGCGAGCAGTCGGAGCGATCCGCCGACCAGCTCGGGGTAGCTGCGGTGCGGGCGGCGGCCCTCGGCGGGAAGCGCCCGCCACAGGATGAGGGCGAAGACGATCATGAGGGCGGCCGAGAACCAGTAGATGGCCCGCCAGCCCGCCGCCTGGGCCACCAGCCCCGACACGGTGCGGGCGAGCAGGATGCCCATCAGCAGCCCCGTCATGATGCGGGCCACGACGCGGCCCCGGCGCTCCTCGGGCGCCAGGTCCGCCGCGAACGGGATCATGACCTGGCCGGCCACCGAGGCGCCGCCGACGGCGACCGAGGCCAGGCCGAAGAGCCAGATGTTCGGCGCCAACGCGCAGCCGACCAGCGCGACGGTCGAGATGAGGAAGAGCCGCGTCACCAGGGCGCGGCGTGGGTGGAGGTCGCCCAGCGGGACGATCAACAAGAGGCCCGCCGCGTAGCCGATCTGCGTGGCGGTGATGATCGACGAGGTGGGGCCGGGTCCGCTGCGGAAGGTGCGCGCCACCTGGTGCAACACAGGCTGCGCGTAGTACAGGTTCGCCACCACCGCGCCGGTGGCGACCGCGATGAGCGCGACGAGCGCCCGCGAGAGGCCGTCGGGATGGGGTGGTGCCGTTGCCACCGGGTCAGGCTACCGGCGGCCGTCCAGGGTCAGACGTTGCCCCCGCGCCGGCTCTCGGCGGTGACGCCGGTGAGCGCGGTCAGGATCAGTGGCACGCCGATGAACAGGAGCCACACGCCGAAGACGAGGGCCAGCACCGTCATGAAGGCGCCCATGCCCATGATGAACGGCCAGATGGAGGTGCCGGGGAACGAGTCGATGTTGCCCGCCCCGTCCGCCAGCTCGGCGTCCTCGCGGTCCGACGGCCGTTCGCCGGCGACGGGGATCCTGCCCCAGAAGAAGTACTTGTGGCCGTGGAAGCGCCGGTACCAGAAGAAGTAGTAGAGGCCGGGTAGGAAGCCGAGCAGCGTGGCGCCCAGCAGCATGACGCCGCCTCCGTCCTCGTAGCCCCAGAACCAGTAGACGAGGCCGATGAGCCCGAAGAAGACCCCGAGGAACAAGAGGAAGACCGCCGAGACCCTCATACCGGTTCCTTCACCTTCCCGTTGACGTGCCCGTTGTGGGCCGCCTTGCCGTGGGGCACGGTGATGGCGTCGGGGTGGTTGTAGTCCCAGGTCGGCCGCTCCGAGCGGATCGGCGGCAGGTGCGTGAAGTTGTGGTGCGGCGGCGGGGAGGTGGTGGCCCACTCCAGGGTCTGCGCGTCCCACGGGTTGTCCCCGGCGGGGATCGGCTTGCGCCACGACACGACGAAGTTCACCAGCAGGAAGCCGAACGCGATCGCGATGATGAAGGCTCCCACGGTCGAGACGATGTTGTAGCTCTGCCAGCCCAGGTTGGACGGGTAGCTGGCCACCCGTCGTGGCATCCCCAGGAGGCCCACCACGTACTGGGGCATGAAGGTGATCCAGAAGCCGATGAACATCAGCCAGAAGTGCCACTTGCCCAGGCTCTCGCGCAGCATCCGGCCGAACATCTTGGGGTACCAGTAGTAGACGCCGCCGAAGCCGGCGAACACCGCCGTCCCGAAGAGGACCTGGTGGAAGTGGGCCACGACGAAGTACGTGTCGTGGGTCGCGAAGTCGATGGGCGGTGAGGCGAGCATGATCCCCGTCACGCCGCCCATGAGGAAGGCGAAGAGGAACCCGAGACTGAACAGCATAGGGGTGGTGAATTTCAATTGCCCGTGCCACATGGTGCCGATCCAGTTGAAGAACTTGATGCCCGTCGGCACGGCGATGAGCAGGCTCAGGAAGGAGAAGAACGGCAGCAGCACGGCCCCGGTGGTGAACATGTGGTGCGCCCACACCCCGGTGGAGAGGGCCGCGATGGCCATGGTGGCGAAGACCATGCCCTTGTACCCGAAGACCGGCTTCCTGGAGAAGACGGGCAGGATCTCCGTGACGATGCCGAAGAACGGCAGGGCGAGGATGTAGACCTCGGGATGGCCGAAGAACCAGAAGAGGTTCTGCCAGAGTAACGGGGACC
>Ga0182030_10002283_pt1 | contig 40569 bp, 39 predicted proteins | sample 812S3MmetaG_FD_121299 | JGI IMG/M metagenome (GOLD analysis project Ga0182030, IMG submission 121299) | Permafrost microbial communities from Stordalen Mire, Sweden - 812S3M metaG (Illumina Assembly) | ecosystem: Environmental > Terrestrial > Soil > Wetlands > Permafrost | place: Sweden...
CGACCGCTCATCCCAGTGGGTGTGCGACCAGGGCGACTACCGGGCCATCGACGAGTTCGTGGATCGGGTGGTCGACACGTACGGCCAGATCGACATCCTGGTCAACAACGCCGGCGGTACCGTGCCGGCACCGCACGCCGAGGACATCCCGGAGCTGGTCCAGAAGATCCAGGGTGCGCCGCGCGGCGCCGACGACTTCGAGCGGACCGTCCTCTTCCACTCCTTCGCCATCCAGATGAACCTGATCAGCCCTCTGTGGTTCGCCATCCGCGTGTTCCGCCAGATGCGGGAACAGGACGGGACCGGATCGATCATCAACATCTCGAGTGGGGCCGGGCACCCGGCCGGGGCACCCACCCTGGTTTCCTACGGGGCGGCCAAGGCCGGTCTCAACCACATGACCCGGTCGCTGGCCGAGGAGTGGGGTCCGGTCGCCCGGGTGAACTGTCTGGCCCTCGGTCCGACGATGACCGACAACTTCCGGGCGTTCGTGCTGCCCGCCGACGACCCCGATGGATCGGACTACTTCGACAACGTGCCACTCGGCCGGGCCGGCGAGCCGTCCGAGGTGGGACGGGCGTGCGTATTCCTCTGCTCGGGAGAGGTCGACTACATCAACGGCACCACCATCGAGATCGACGGGGGCATGCTCCCCGGCGTGCTGTACGAGTCAGGGCTCAAGACGATCACGGACCTGCTGTGAGCGTCCCCACGGACCCGAGGAGGTCGCTCCCGTGAGCCAGCGCACAAAGCGCCGGGTGTTCCAGGTCGCCACCGGCAACGTGGGGAGTGAGATGGTCGGCCGACTGCGTGACCATCCGGACCTCGAACTGGTGGGGCTGCACTGCTACTCGGTGGACAAGATCGGTCGGGATGCCGGGGAGGTCGTGGGTATCGAGCCGCTGGGCGTGCTGGCGACCGGCACGGTCGACGAGATCGTCGCCGCCGGGCCGGACTGCGTGAACTTCAACGGCGTGTGGCCCGACATGGACCTGTTCGTCACAGTGCTCCAGGCCGGCATCAATGTGGTGTCGACGGCGGATTGGATCACCGGCCACCACCGGAACCGGAACCATCCGCTCCCCTCCGGCGAGAAGCCCACCGAGGTGATCGACGAAGCCTGTCGAAAGGGCGGTTCGACCTTCTACGGCACCGGGATGAACCCGGGCCTGGCCAACATCCTCTCGGTGGTGAGCACCGCGGGCATGGGACGGGTCGACCATCTCACCGTGCTCGAGTCGGTCGACGTCTCCTGCCACCACTCCATCGACACCTGGAAGAACTGCGGCTACGGCCTACCGGTGGACGACCCCCGGGTCCCGGGGATGCTCGAGAAGGGCTGCACCGTGTTCGGCGACGCCATCTACCTGATGGCCGACTGCCTCGACGTCGAGATGGACGAGGTCGTCTACGAATGCGAACTCGGTGCCTGCCAGGAGGACGTCGACCTCGGCTGGTGGACCCTCGACCGTGGCTCGGTCGGGGCGAGCCTGTCGAAGTTCATCGGGATGGTCGACGGGACCCCGAGGATCGAGGTGCACCTCGAGTGGCAGATGGCACGCAACACCGTGCCCAACTGGGACATCCAGGGGTGCTACATCACCACCATCAAAGGCGACCCGACCATCGTCAACCGGCACATGATCTTTCCCGCCGACGGGCAGAAGATCTTCGACGCCCGCTACTTCGCCTCGCTGGGGATGACCATCACCGGCATGCCCGCCTTGAACGCCATTCGAGCCGTGTGCGAGGCAGCGCCCGGAATGGTCACGAGCGCGGACCTGCCCCTGCGCGCTTTTGCCGGACGCTTCGGGTCCGACAGGTGAGCGGTCCCCGATGAAGCTCCATCACGTGGTGTTCTGCGTGCACCACCGCAACCAGGAACTGGCCGCGAACCTGTGGCGCGGCCTCGGTCTCACGTTCGCTGTCATCGCCCTTCCCGACCTCGGGATCCGGGTACTGATCGACTGGAACGCCGGCATCGAGCTGGTGTCACCCGTTCCCGGGTCGGGTGAAACGGCGGCGGCATTCACGACGTTCCTCGAGAACCGGGGCGAAGGCATTTACTCCGTGGTCATGGCCGTCGAGGAGGTGGATGGCGCAGTTGCCGTCGCTGACCGTTACGGAGCCGAGGTCGAGTACCGCCAGCACCGCCAACACGGCAGCCTGACCATCGACGAAGCGATGCTGGCGCCGGTGCACGGCATGCCGATCACCTTCTTGTCGACGGCCGAGCCGGCGTAACTCGGCGACTACCGACCGGGTGACGGCCTCGTTGCAGCTGAAGGGTGCATGCATCGTCGCTCACGCCAAAGACGATCCACCCGAGCACCTCTTTCGCACTCATTCCGAAGACGGCGGATGGGCCCTCACCGCTCAGGAGGGGCGGGACGGAGACCGATCCTCGTCTACCGCTCTCACCGCTTGGTTTTGAGGCAACCGGACGCCTGCGCGGATCTCGGACGACGGCTGGTTCAGACTCCTACGAGGACTGGGTCGGACCGCTCCGACCCCTCGGCATCCGGTGCTGCAATCGCCAGCGATGCCACCGCCCCTCGCCGGAGCAAGAGCCCGGCGACGACAGCCCCGACCAGCAGAAAGACGGCGGCACATTCGAATACGACGTGGTAGCCGTGCACCGTGGCCCGCGCCTGTAGCGAGGCAACCGAGGTCGCTGTGGTTCGGTTGGCGAGAGCGTAGGCCGTCACCGCGCTGGCGCCCAGGGTATTGAGTGGTGAGGTACCGACCAAGCCCCCCACTTGCTGGCTGGTGTTGACCATGGCTGAGACGATCCCAGCATCAGTGACCAGGCCGACGGTAGCCACGCTCATCGACGGCGCCATGATCAGTCCAAACCCCAGGCCCAAGATGACCAAGGCCGGGAGAATCGTCGTCACATAGCTCGAGTTCAGAAGGTGGGGCGTCTGGCCACACCGGTGGAAGTCCAGGTGTCCGGGGTGAGCGGAACCAACATGCCCACCAGCCCAGTCTTTCGCCGCTTGGCCTCAGAGCAGCAACTGACGGCGGTCCCCGGGCGAGAGCTCGACTACGTCACCATCCAGGCCCACCTGCACCCCACCGCTCGAGTCTATGAGCTCCACCGTGAATCGACCGTCGGCGACGGTCAAATGCAACCAGTGCTGGCGATAGCAGATATCGAGGGAGAGGCTTCGAATCTCTGCGGGGAGGACTGGATTGAACCAGATGGCGTCATTGCTGGTCTCGATACCCAGGTAGCAGCGCTGTACTAGGTCCACCGATCCGGCCATGGCACCCAAGTGGATGCCCTCGGCCGTAGTGCCACCCTGAATGTCCTCCAGGTCGCTTCGCAAGACATCCTCGAAGAACTCCCACGAGCGTTGTCGGTTGGAGCGGGCCAGCACCCAGCTGTGTACCACTCGACTGAGCGTCGACCCATGTGAGGTCCGTTGCAGGTAGTACTCGATCGCTCGGGGGATGGTGTCTGGGTCGAAGGCATAACCCAACCTCTCGAAGATCGGACCCAGAGCCTCCGTCGAAAGCAGGTAGAAGAGCATGAGCACGTCAGCCTGTTTGGATGCCTTATAGGCGTTAGGGGTGTCACCCTCGTCTTCCAGGATTCGGTCGAGCCGGGAGATGTCGCCGTATCGGTCCAGGTATGCGCCCCAGTCCAGCTCCGCCAGTTCTTCATAGCCCTCGAATTGACTGATGACACCGTCTTCGTGGAACACGACTCGCATCTTCCGGCTGACATCATCCCAATGCTCGAGTTCCTGTGCGTCGAGAGACAAGCGGGTGAACAGCTCACTCCTACGGGGCTCTGGCAGGAGATCGACCACTTCGAGTCCGCGACACAAGACCCAGACAGCCATCACGTTGGTGTAGGCGTTGTTGTCCAGGCCCGGCATGGCGGCTCCGACGTAGCCGTCGTGATACTCGTCGGGACCCATCACTCCCGTGATTTCGTACCGATCGAGTGCCGGATTGAATCGGGCGATGCTGGCCCAGAAGCGGCTGATCTCGAGGATCATCTCGGCCCCGTAGTTGGCCAAAAACTCGTTGTCACCTGTCATCAGGTAGTACTGCCAGACGTTGTAGGCGATGGCCACGTTGATATGACGTTGGAGATGCGATGAGTCGGGCAGCCAACGGCCCGACAGGGGGTTGAGATGCACGACCTGTGCTTCCTCACGCCCGTTGCTGCCACTCTGCCAGGGATACATGGCTCCGCGGAAGCCAGCCTCGTGAGCGGCCCAGCGAGCCTCGGGTAATCGCCGGTACCGGTAGAGGAGTAGCGATCGCACCAGTTCCGGGAGGTGCAGACTGAGGTAGGGAATGATAAAGAGTTCGTCCCAAAAGACGTGACCTCGATATGCCTCGCCATGGAGACCACGGGCGGGTACACCGACGTCGAGATCAACGGTGTTACCGGACGTCGTCTGCAGCAGGTGGAAGATGTGCAGGTTCACGGCCAGCCGCGTGGTGCGGCCATCGCCCTCGACCTCCAGGAAGAAGCGCTTCCACAGGCTGTCCCATTCGCGTATGTGAGCATCTAGGAGTACGGAGAAGGCGCCTTGGCGGCTGTTCCACGAGCCTGCTTCAGCCAGCGGATCGCTGATCGAGCGGTCCCTCGAGGTGAACAGGGTAGCGATCTTCTCGACCGCGATTGTTTCGAGAGCCTCGACATCAATCGTCACCTGATGAGCGATGAAGCCAGGTTCTTCAATCACATCGAGGTGAGGGTGGACCTGACTCCCATCACGAAAGACCCGGAGACTCGCCACTTCCGCGACGCATACCGCCGACTGACTAGTAGAAGCGGTCAGGCCGACCGCCCCGTTCATCGTGCAAGTCTTCATATCGACGAGGTGATCCTCGTCAAATTGGCTGTAACGAGCGACACCGGCGTTGGAAACCCTCCCGTCGATCCCTGAACGAACCGTAAGCGATCCCGACCAATTCTCCGCCCGGAATGACGTGACCAGCCCAGCAACATGCGGGTCGGCCATGCTCACGAAGCGGCGTTGTTCGACACGGGTCACACGCCCCATGGTGTCTTGCATCCGCAGTGATCGGGTCAGGGTGGCCTCACGAAGGTTCAGTTCCTGCCCGTAGTCGAGAATCTCGGTGTCGCCGGTGTCGAACCAGTTGGCGTCATCGATCTGGAAGCTGAACGACAGCCAGTTGGGAAGATTGACGATGCTCTCGTTCTCAACCGCCCGATCTGCGATCCGCGTGACGAGCCGGTTGTACAGGCCGGCTACGTACGTTCCCGGATAGTGGATCTGGTCAGCGATCGCCTCGGGAGCCGCACCCCGACTGGCGAAGTAGCCGTTACCGAGTGTGCACAGCGCTTCGCGTAGTCGTTCAGATGCGGGATCAAACCCCTCGTACCTGAGCACCCATTCGTCGATAATCGCAGGCTCCAGGTTCGTACCGTCTGTTGGCGTCCCGATCACAGCAGCTCATCGGAGGTATCGAATTGTAGTTCGAGCTCAGACAGATCGGCGACCACAATGCTGGCACCGTGGGCCAAGAGCTCGTCGGCGTGGGATCCGATGCCGATGCCGATGACAGAGGCAAAGCCACCTCGGTGACCTGCCTCTACACCTGCCAGGGCATCTTCCACTACCGCGGCTCGCGCAGGGACAATTTGGAGTCGTTGCGCCGCGGCAACGAAGATGGCCGGATCGGGTTTGCCTGGCAACTCGAGGGTCTCGGCATCGATTCCATCGACGATGGCATCGAAGAGACTTGTGATGCGAGCAGTCTCGAGTATGACTCTGGCATGGCGGCTCGACGAAATCAGGGCCGTCCGGATGCCGTGCGACCGCAGGACCCGCAGAAAGGCAATGGTGGGGTCGAAGAGGCTCACTCCGTCGGTTGCCACTGCGCGTTCGAAATCGTGATCCTTGAGGTTTCCCAGGGCGCATATGGAGTCCTCTCCTGGGGCATCCGAGGGAGTGCCACGTTCAAGCGCAATGTGACGTGAGGCCAGGAAGCTCGCCACCCCGTCGTAGCGGGGCTTACCGTCGACATAACGGACGTAATCCTCGTCGTTAAACAGGCGTAAACGTTCACCCGTGAGTACCGAACGGTGGCGCAGATAGGCGTCGAAGACCACCTTCCAGCATCGCTCGTGGACACGAGCTGTGTCACTCACGACGCCATCCATATCGAAGATAACGGCGTCGAGCCGATTGGCGGGAAATAGGATCATCCGTGTCGAGCGATCATCTTGGTGGGCCATATCCGTCCAGGGTCGAGCCTCGGACGAATGCCAAATACCGGGCCACTGCTCGTCGGTGGGCGGTTCGAACGGCACCCGGAGGGCATTCACACCTGTCCATTTGCCAACACTCGTCCCTGTCGAGACGCAAGACTAGGGCCGTTGGTCATAGAAGTCCGCGATCTTGCCCCTTTTGGTGCAGCCGAGCGGCAGCGTCGTGAGAGGATCTCCCAGTGCTGTTCGTAGTAGTGATCCTTGCTGCGATCTACTGCGTGGTGAACGGGGTCCACGATGCCGGCAATGCGATTGCCGCGCCGATCGTGACCGGCGCCATGCGTCCGGCTCCGGCAGTGGTCGTCGCCGCGGTCTTCCACGTGGTCGGAGCGTTGGTGGTCGGTACTGCTGTGGCCGCCACCATCGCAGGTATCGCTATTGTCCCGGAAGATCGCATGCTGCAGGTCCTGGGCGCCGCTGTGCTCGGAGCTCTGGTGTGGAGCCTGGTCACACTCTTGTGGGGTCTCCCCTGCAGTTCCGGCCACTGCCTGGTTGGAGCGTTGGCCGGGGCGGCGTTGGCGGAGGGGGGCATCGGCGCCGTGCATTGGGGTGGTCTCGATGGCCTGCGCCCGGAAGGTGTGTTCGGCTCCCTCCTGTGGCTTCTCTTCTCCTCGGCCATCGCATTGCCACTGGCCATGGTGGGCATCCGCCTGGCCCGGCGCTCACTCCGACGAGCCCGGAGGGCAGTCGAATCACCCGTGCGTTACGGCGAGGTGGTGACCTCGGCTGGACTGGCCTTTGCACATGGCTCCAACGATGCTCAGAAGACGATGGGTCTGATTACGGCTGCACTGGTAGCCGGTGGGAACCTGTCACGTTTCGCTGTTCCCTTCTGGGTGGTCCTCTTGTCGGCATTGCTCTTGACCTTCGGCACCATGCTCGGCGGCTGGAAGGTGGTTCGCACCCTCGGCAAGCGCATCTACCGAATCCGGTCTCTCGACGGAATGGTCAGCCAGGGTACCTCGGGGGTCATTGTCCTAGCCGCCTCGCTCGCCGGTGCTCCGGTCAGCACCACCGATGTGGTGGCGCCCGCCGTGGTGGGAGTGGGGTCAGGAGAACGGTGGCGTCACGTACGCTGGGCCGTGGCAGCCGAGATCGGACTGGCCTGGTTGGTTACGCTGCCCGTCAGTGGAGGTTTGGCCGCTCTATTCTTTGTGCTGTGGAGGTGGGTGGGATGAGACGCTGGTTCCTGCCCAAGACCCCCGACCTTCTCGGCATGTTGGCGCACCAGGGTGAAATCACGATCCGGGGCATGGATGCGTTCACCGCATGGTCGAAGGGTGATCGCTCCCAGGCCGCCATCGTTCACGCCGTCGACCACGAAGGGGACCTGGCCAGCCGTGAGGTGTTCACCCAGGTGCGGGACGCCTTCGTGACTCCGATCAGCCCTGAGGACATCTACGAGCTCTCCGAGCGCCTTGACGCGATCCTCAACGGAGCCAAAGACCTGATCCGTGAAGCAGAGCTCGTGAATATGGAGCCCGATCCGCCCATGGCAGAGATGGCTGACCTGATCGCACTCGGTGTTCGAGACCTGGTGCGAGCGTTCCCCGTGCTCTCCGCGCATCCGGATCAGGCCACCAAGTGCGCTGACGCAGCGGTTCGCCATCAACGGTCCATCGAGCACGTCTACCGTCGAGCCATGTCGGCGCTACTCGAGGTCCCCGACATCAGGGAGGTGATGGGGCGCCGCGAACTGTATCGGCGTTGCGCTCGGATGGGAGATGGCCTCGAGGGGGTGGCCCACCGCATCTGGTACGCGGTGGTGAAGGAGGGATAAAGAACGATGGTTCTAGGCCCACGGCGGTCAGGGTGGACGCCTGAAGCGAGGGGCATCGGGAAGTTTCATCGAAGGATCCGCACCGGCGATTCGGAACTTACGCCCGCTGACAATGGTTGCTTCGATCCGCACCATGTGTTGGTTCTGTTGCAGGTCCGCCCATGGACCCAATCGGAGGGCCACCCCCTGGCCATCCCCCGACACGTCACCTGCCGACGAGGCGATGCCCTGGAGCAACACACTCCAGTACTCTCCGCTGAGAGGCTCTTCGGCGTCGGCCTGAAAGGCGACGACGGCGCCGGAGGTGGCGGCATCGAATTTCGAACCAGCAACGACGGGGAAGAGCACCGACCTCCCGGTGAGCACGAAGTGAACCGGAAGGATCACCGGAAGCGCATCGATACTCACGGCGATCCTACCGAGCGACACCTGTCCCAAGTGCTCGAAGCACTCCGATTCAGTAAGGACTGCTGCGCCGGAGAACTCGTTTTCCCACATGGAGACAGGGTGTCTCATCCGTCGGAGACCATCCAGGGTCAAAGGTCCCAAAATATGGGCGTCGAGGCGATCACGATGCCACCCGAGAGGAGTTTCACGCCCATGGCCAGACCCGACAGAACTCGGGCTGACATTGGCCACAAGCAACTCGTTACCCGGCACCTCTGGCAGGGCGCCAGTCTTTGGTAAGCCTTCCGAGGGCAAAGTGCATGATGTCAACCGCGTGGTGACCGTCGACGAGCGACGACGTCATGAGCGATCGCGCAGCACCAGTACGGGGCAGTGGGCATTGGTGACACAGTGCTCACTGACCGATCCCAGCAACATGCCGGCAAATTCGCCGTGGCCCCGACTTCCGACCACCAGAAGGTCCGCTCCTTCCGATGCCTTTACCATTAGTGGGGCCGGGTGACCCTCGATGATCTTGGTTTGGATGGATATGCCCGGGTATTTGTCTCGCACCGGCTTGAGGATTGACCCGAGCACCATCTCGCTGTCGTGTTCCGGATTGTATTCAGTGGGGACGGGAGACCATCCGTAGCCGGATGGCCATTCCCACGTCATCAGGACTTCGAGGGTGGCTCCAGTAAGTCCAGCCTGGTTGGCAGCCCACTCCAATGCGCCAATCGAGCTTGGTGATCCGTCGACTCCGACGACGATTCGGTGGGTGGCCGCTGGTTGTGAACTCATGGGACTCTCCTTCATTGGTTCTGATTTGGTGTGGCCGGATAGATCATCGAGTATGGGGACGTTTGTGATCGGCCGGCTCCACGAGGGTTCCTCGTTTCCCTTCGACCAGCTCCTGGGCGTCCTCAAGTCGGCCGATCATGGCTTGCTTGCCTGTCGCTTCCACGAACCGACAGACGGCTTCAACTTTGGGGCCCATCGACCCGGCGGGGAAGTTCATTGCTCGAAGCGCTTGGGGATCCGTCCTCCGGATCACCTGAGCCGATTCAGTGCCGAAATGGTGCTCGATACCCGCTACGTCGGTGAGCAGCACAAGGGCATCAGCATCGAGCTCACAGCCCAGCAAGGCAGCCGTGAGATCCTTATCCACCACTGCCTCGACGCCATGCAACGCCCCGGTTTCGTTGCGGCAGACCGGTATGCCGCCACCTCCAGCACAGATGGCTATGGATCCATCGGCCAACAGCATGCGGATGGTGGCGATCTCGATGAGAGCCTGTGGTTCAGGAGAAGCCACTACCCGTCGCCAGGCTTCTCCATCCGGCCGGATCTCCCACCTCCGCAGCTGTGCGAGACGCTTCCCTTCCCCCTCCTCGTAGATGGGGCCGACGAACTTGGTTGGATGTGTGAACGCAGGGTCATCGGCAGCCACCAGTGTCTGACAGATCAGGCTCGCCACCCGTCGTCCTGGCAGGGCGTTCTCGAATGCTTGCAGTAGGAAGTAACCGATCATCCCCTGGGTCTGAGCACCCAAGACGTCGAACGGATAGGGATGCGGAAGATCGGGGTCACTTGCGCTCTCGAGTGCCAAGAGCCCGACCTGGGGTCCGTTGCCATGGGTGATGACCAGATCGTGATGGCGGGCCAACGGGGCCAGGGCGTCAACGGCCATGAGGACGTGCTTCTCCTGCACCTCGGCGAGTGGGGTCTCCCCCCGTTCCAGTAGAGCGTTACCTCCCAGAGCTACGACAAGCCGCATCTCAATCGCCGGCCATGGCCACCATGGCCGCCTTGATGGTGTGGAGTCGGTTCTCCGCCTGGTCGAATACGATTGAAGCGGGAGATTCGAAGACTTCGTCGGTCACTTCGAGGGCGGTAAGACCCCACTTGTCGAAGAGTTGTTTCCCCAACTCGGTGTTGGAGTTGTGTATTGCGGGGAGGCAGTGCATGAACTTGACCGCAGAGTTCCCGGTCGCCGCCATAAGGTTGGCGTTCACCTGATAGGGGAGCATCTCCTCGATCCGCTCATCCCAGTCGGCGGGGGGCTCTCCCATCGAGACCCAGACGTCCGTATAGATGAAGTCGGCACCGGTAACCAAGGTGAGAGCGTCTTCACCGATGGTGATCCGGGCATCGGATCTGACCCCCAACTCGTTGGCCAACGCTTGCACGGACGGAGACGGAAGCAGTGCTTCTGGGCCGGCGATCCGGATATCCATCCCCAAAAGGGCCCCGGTCACCAGGAGAGAGTTGGCGGTGTTGTTGTTGGCGTCACCTAGGTAACACAGAACTACCCGCTCCAGGGGCTTCTCGGAGTGGTCACGTATGGTGAGAATGTCGGCCAACATCTGTGTGGGATGCCATTGGTCGGTCAGACCATTCCATACCGGGACTCCCGAGAATCGGGCCAGAACCTCCACCGTCTCCTGAGAGAAGCCTCGGTACTCGATGCCGTCGAACATCCGACCCAGGACCCGTGCCGTGTCCTTCGTGGTTTCCTTGTGACCGATGTGCGTCTCCTCCGGGCCCAGATAGGTGACGTGCGCCCCTTGGTCGTGGGCGCCGACCTCGAACGCAGAGCGGGTGCGGGTGGAGGCTTTTTCGAAGATGAGGGCGATGTTGCGTCCAACCATCCGCTGACGCTCGGAGCCGAGACGCTTCTCCCTTCGCAGCTCCTCAGCCAGGTCGACCAGGTAGAGGAACTCGAACTTGGTTAGATCCGCCTCCTTCAGGAGGCTTCTCCCCTTGAGATTCATGTTCTGTCCTTTCCGTGAGGTTCGACTACGCCGGGTCGCGTTCGATGGGGCAGGTCATGCACCGGGGCCCGCCGCGGCCCCGTCCGAGCTCACTGCCGGCGATGGAGACCACCTCGATGCCGTGCTTGCGGAGCATGGTGTTGGTGGCGACGTTGCGTTCGTAGCCCATGACCACGCCTGGTGCGACGGCCAGGTAGTTGGTGCCGTCATCCCACTGCTCGCGTTCGGCCGCCCGGATGTCCTCATCAGTGGTGAGCACGGTGACCTCGGGAATCTGGAGCAGGTCTGCCAAGGTGTCCCACAGATTGGCATTCTGGCTGACGAACAGTTCATTTGGGCTCTCGCCATCGTTGACGGTCCAACTGCGCAGATTCTGGTCGAAGTAGGGATAGAGGACGAATGTGCCTCTGTCGACCATCGACATCACCGTGTCGAGATGCATAAAGGCATGCGACCGAGGGAGCTCGATGGCGACGACGGTTGTGGCCTGTCCAGCGTCGAACAGAGCGTGGGCCACCGTCTCCACGGCCATCGGAGTGGTGCGCTCGCCCATGCCGATGAGCACAGCACCGTTTCCAATGACATGGACGTCCCCGCCCTCGATGGTGGCCGGCTGGTACGAGCGGTCCTCGTCGCCGTAGTAGGTGACGAAGTCAGCCTCGGCGAACAGCGGATGGAACCGGTAGATGGCCCGGGTGTGGAGCGATTCCCGCTGCCGTGCCGGTTTGGCCATCGGGTTGACCGTCACGCCGCCGTAGATCCAGCACGAGTTGTCCCGTTGGAACAGGTGGTTGGGGAGTGGGGTGAGCACGAAGTCGTCCGTGCGCAGCATCTCCCACTTGAGGCTGCGGGTCCGCAGCGGTTGCAGGTCGGCCTTCAACACTCCTCCCACCAAGTACTCGGCCAACTGCCGCCCGTCGAGATCGTCGAACAGCCGTCGAGCCGGACCGACCAGGGACGGGCCCAGGATCTCGGGCGTGCATACCCGGTCGAGGACGAAGGCTCTCCCCTCCGGGAGCTCGAGCGTCTCCGCCAACAGCTGACCGTAGAGGTGGACCTGCACCCCTTTGTCCCTGAGGGCCTCGGCGAAGGCATCGTGCTCCTCCTTGGCCTTCTTTGCCCACATCACGTCGTCGAACAGCAACTCGCCGATATTCTGGGGGGTGAGTCGGGACAGTTCGAGTCCGGGTCGGTGGACGATGGCCTGGCGCAGCTGGCCAACTTCTGAAGCCACGGTGAACGTCATGGCGCCACCTCGGCGTGTTGCGCGGTGGCCTCAGCGGGCACGGTTCCATTGGCGGTGCCCACCTCAAACCCTTCGGCCTGGAGCTCCACCGGCTCAGCAGACTCACCGAGCCGCTGGCGCCTGGCGTTCAAGAAGGCGTAGAGGATGAGCCCGGCCAGGATAACCACCAGGGCCTGGTACACGACCTGGTAGCCAGAGGCGAAGGTCACCCACATGGAGAACAGGACGCTGGCGCCGGCAACGGACAGGTCCCGGGCCAGGAGCCACCCGTTGACCCGGCGGCGGCGGGAGACCAGGTAGGTGAGCTGGGCGATGGCCGACATGAAGTACGGGATGGCCACGGTCACCACGGTCAGGTCCACCAGGTAGGTGAACACGGTGAGTCCCGAGGTGGTGGTGTAACGCCACAGCATGAGTAGCGAGGGCAGCGCTGTCCCGACCAGGATTCCGAACCAGGCAGTGCCCTTCCGGTCCTTCCAGGCGAAGGGCCGCGGGAACATGTCGTCCTGGGCCATGGCCCGGGAGGTCTCGGTGACGATGAGAGTCCACCCATTGAGCGCCCCGATGCCGGAAATCACGGCGATGGCGGCGATGAACTTCCCAGCCCAGGCCTCATGGGGGAAGATCGACTGGAAGGCGTTCACGAAGGGCGATCCGGTATTGACCAGGGTGTGGTGGGCGACGAGGCCCATCACCACCGCGGTGACCAGGACATAGAGGACGGCACTGAGCGCCGTGCCGAGCAGGGATGCCCGGCTGACGTTGACTCGGGGGTTCTTCACCCGCTTGGCCGTCATCGCCGCTGCCTCCACGCCGATGAAGGAGAAGAGGGCCACGCCGGCGGCGATGCCGATGGCGCTGTACAGGCTGCCGCCGGACGAATTGAACGCCCCGAAGTGCCCGCTCTGGACAAAGAACCAGCCGATGACGCCCACGAAGAGTAGAGGTACGAACTTGAGCACCACGGTGATGTTCTGGAACCACGCCATCTGCCGAATCCCCACCAGGTTGATCACAGCCGGAACCCACAGGCCCACCATGGCGATGCCCCAGTTCTCGATCCCGCTGATGTGCGCCCAGCCGAACAGGGCGTCCACATAGAAGACCCAGGAGGAGACGATGGCGGCATTGCCGGCCCAGGCCTGGATCCAATAGCACCATCCGACCAAATAGCCGGCGAAGTCACCGAACTCGTGCCGCGAGTAGGCATAGAGGCCGCCGTCACTGTTGGGAACCCGCCTTGTCAGCTGCCCAAATAGTGTGGCGAGGAGCATGGCGCCGACGGCGATGACGCCGAGCACCACGATGCCCATGGTTCCGGCGCCGGCCAGCACGGCAGGCATGGTGAACACCCCGGTTCCGACGATGCTGCCAATCACCAGCCCGGTGGCTGAAGTCAGCCCTAGGGCATGGGCCTTTTCCTGGTTGCGCCGCGACAACCCCTGGCCGGGTGGCGTGGGCTGAACCGGCTCTGCCGGCTGCTCCACCTGCGGCCGATCGCTGATGAGTGACATCGGAACTCCTTTCCGTGGGAGTCCGATCGACTCCGCGGTGACCATCTACCTGTACGGTAAGGAAAGGGAGGAACCCGCAGTAGGGGAGAAAGTCCTATAAGCGATTGGGTGATTTGGCGGTCTCGATGGCCCCCAGCGTGGGCTCAGCCAGCGATTACTGGGTGACGGGAACCTGCCAGGTCAGTATTGTACCGCCCTCCTCAGGGCTCTCGATAGCGAAGGTCCCGTGTAGTTTCTCGGCCCGGCGTCGTAAGTTCCCCAGTCCAAGTCCGCCCGTTCCCGATTGGGAGTGGGCCATCCCGCGACCGTCGTCCATGACCCGCAATCGGCACTGCCCGTCGCTCACGCCGACCGTAACCGTGGCTTTGGTGGCCTGGGCGTGCCGTCCGATATTGGTAATCGCCTCCCGGATGGTCGCGAGAAGGTGCTCACAGACGACATCGGGGACGGCGGTATCAACAGGGCCCTCGAATGAAGCAGAAACACCGAACCCGACAACCGGCTTCAACTCCTTTAAAAGGGTGAGGACGTTGTCCCGGACGCCCCGGTTCAGTCCCTCCGATCCGAGTTCGAAGATGCTGGTCCGGACCTGGCGGATGGTTTCATCGACGTCCGAAATCGTCCCTTTCAGACGATCCGAGATGCCCGAGGCCGAGGGATTGCCGGCCAAGCTCTGGAGGGACAGCCCGATGGCGAAGAGCCGTTGGATGACCGTGTCGTGCAGATCTCGAGCCAGGCGGTCCCGCTCCTCGTAGACGGCGGCCTCCTGGACCCGCGAGTGCAACCGGGCGTTCTCGATGGCGATACCGGCAGCGACGGCGAGAGCGCCGATCAGGGACTCGTCGTCGGAAGTGAACTCGGACCAGCCGATCTTGTCAGTCAGGTAGAGATTCCCGTAGACCTCATCCCGCACCTTGATCGGAACCCCTAGGAACGAGGTCATCGGAGGGTGATTGGGCGGAAAGCCGAAGCTCGCGGGATCGGAGCTCAGCAGAGCCAGCCGCTTCGGCTTGGGTTCGGAAATCAGGAGCCCCAGTACGCCTCGCCCGGTTGGACGGTCGCCGATTCGCCCTTCTTCGTCCGGCTCGAGTCCGACGGTGATGAACTCGGAGAGGGCCGTTCCGTCGTCATTGAGCACGCCGAGGGCGCCGTAGCGGGCATTGGTCATCGAGCAGGCCTCATCGACGATGTGGCGAAGCAAGGTTGGTAGGTTGAGGTCGGCCTCGAGCAGCAGGGCGGCCTCGAGCACTCGGCGAAGCTTGACTGGATCGTCTATCGAGCGATACGGCACGAGACCCTCCAAAGACCCCGACCAGGTACACTGGCAGCTGCTGTGGCGCCTACCCTATCGCTTCGCCAGCAAGTTCGGGAACGTTGGCAAGCGGCCGTGCCGAGGAGTGGAATTGAGCATCAGAGTCTTTCTTCTGGATGATCACGAGATCGTTCGTACAGGCCTGCGTTCGCTGTTCGAGGCCGCCGATGACTTTGTGGTGGTTGGCGAGGCAGGGAGCTCGGCTGAAGCGCTCGATCGGATCCCACCCACCCGTCCTCACGTGGCCCTGCTCGACGTGCGACTGCCTGACGGCAGTGGTATCGAAGTCTGCCGCGAGATACGTTCGAAGTCGCCGGAGATCGCTTGCATGATGCTCACGTCCTACGCCGACGATGAGGCACTACTGGCCGCCACCCTTGCCGGTGCCTCCGGTTACGTTCTCAAACAGGTAGGCGCATCGAGCCTGGTGGAGGACGTGCGGCGGGTGGCCGATGGAGAGTCTCTGCTCGACCCGAAACTTAGCGAGCGGGCCATCCAGCGGCTTCGTGAGGGTTCCGAAGAAGACGTGCTCCTGACCAAACTCACGCCCCAAGAGCGGCGGATCCTTGATCTCGTCGCCGAGGGACAGACCAATCGGCAGATCGCTGGCACGCTATTCTTGGCCGAGAAGACAGTAAAGAACTACGTGTCAAACCTTTTGGCCAAATTGGGCATGGAGCGTCGCACTCAAGCCGCCAGCTACGCCACACGGATCAATGAACGATCAGCCCAGGTGCGTCGAACGGACGCCACAGGCACCTAACGATCGGAATCCTTTGATCTTCGGGGCATTGACCGACTGACTCCGCCCGGATCGGATTCCGCTAGGCGCGCTTCTTGTTTTGAATGGTGGGCTCCCGGAGCGTCTTCGGATAGTGACTCACCGAACCCAAGAACAACCCTGTCCATGGGACAGAGCTCTGCTCCCCGGTCTGGGCCGGCAATACCCGCCCAGACCCTGAGTCGGCTCGGGCCGAACATCAACGGCGGGACCTTCGGCCCTACACCTCCGTCGTGAAATCGGGTCCAATGGTGGTAGCGGCATCGACGTCGCCCGGCAAAGGGAGCAAGCCATGAAGAATTCGACCAACCATCACCGGCAGAGTTCAGGGGGCCGACGCTCAAGCAGCCTTGCACTCAATCCGTACTTCCTTGAAGAAACAGCGCTCACTGCGTGCGAACTCGACCGGGTGCATAGTCATCAGATCGCCTTCGTCGAGCCCCGGTAGTCCCGAATCCACCGAGAGGGAGAGCCATGGCAAGCGATGATGATCGAGTCCAGAAAATGAGCGACATGTTCGACGTCGTGGTGGGCATCGACGGCTCGGAGCACTCCCGGTTTGCGTTGAAATGGGCTTCGGATGAGGCGAAGCACCGAGGTGTGACTCTGAGGATCCTGTTCGCCCAAATCAGTGATCCGGAGTACGTTCCGGAGTGGTATGAGCCCGGCTCCGGAGATCTTTCACCAGGGCAGGCGATTGTGGACGACGCGGTTGGACTGGTAGCGACCCGGCATCCTGGTTTGCTGGTGCGTAGCGAAATTGCCGAGTGGCCACCATCGCTGGCGCTTACCGTCGCCAGTAGGTCTGCTGATCTCTTGGTCGTCGGAGCGCGCGGCAAGGGTGGATTCAAAGAGCTGGTCTTGGGGTCGGTCAGTGATCAATGCATCCAATACGCTCATTGCCCGGTGGCGGTTGTTCATGGTGACCCTGACATGCTGCCGCTACGTGCGGTCGAGTCTCGCATAGCCGTCGGAATTGACGGCTCACTTGGTTCCACCCAAGCTCTGCGGTGGGCGCTTGAGGAGGCAAAGATCCGGGCCGCGTCGGTCGACGCGGTTTACGCATGGCAGTACCCACCGATTGGTACGTTCATCCCGGGCCCTCGGGACGGGTTTCAGATATTCGCAGAAGAAATTGCTGATGCCGCCGCCGAGTACGCAGAAAAGTGGGCCCCCGAAGTTCCCTTCGAGGTGGTTGGTCGTTTTGAGGCGACCGTCCCTGCCCTCCTCGATGCATCGGAGCATGCCGATGTCCTCGTAGTGGGATTCCGGGGCCACGCTCGCTTCAGCAACGCGTTGGTCGGATCGATCGCCCATCAGTGTGCACGCCATGCCAGTTGCGTGGTGGTCATTGCCCGCCCCCCTATTGCCGAGGAGCGAGGAGATAATTTCAAAGAAGTGTCAGCCGTGGAGCAGAGCGTCGGGTGAGCGTTGGAGTGATGGCTTCCCTGCACTTCGCCCGCGTGATGGGCTCGGGTTCTGGCCCGGCACGAAGCTCCGATGGTCGCAAGCAAGCAGGGAAGGAATGACCGATGAGTGCAGCTGGTGATCTCGGACGGCGGGTTGCAGAGCGCCGCCGCCAACTTGGCTTGACCGTTGATGAGGTGGCCACTCGGGCCGGAATGAGCCCAACCTACGTCCGGGTTGTCGAGTCGAGCCCATCGTCGCAGCCATCTCCGGCGGCCATGTGGCGATTGGCTGCCGCTCTCGAGATGCCGGTCGATGCCATCACCGGCGGCGGAATGGAATCCCCTCCGGGTCGGGCCGAACCGTCTGACCGACCGGCACTTGAGGCGCTGAGCGTCGGCGACTGTGAGTCCCTGATTGCAGCAGGGGGGATAGGTCGATTGGTCTTCTCGGACCGGCGTGGGCCAACGGCACTTCCCGTGAATTTTCGCGTCCTTGAGGGCGATGTCGTCTTTCGTACGGAGCCCAAAGCCGCCTTTCTGGACAGCATCGCCACGGGAGAGGTCTCGTTTGAGGTTGACCATCTCGATGAGGCACTTACGGAGGGTTGGAGCGTCTTGCTCACGGGCAAGAGCCATGTGATCGAAGAGCCGGGTGAGTTGGCCAGTGCCCAATCGCTGTCCATCGCCCCTTGGGCCGGGGGAGAGCGGGAGGTCTACGTTCGCGTAGTCCCCCGGAAGATCACTGGGCGTCGAATCAGAAAGCAATTCGGCGATGACTGACCGAGAGGATCCGGGGGCAGTTGACGGGATCAGCCGCTATCCATTCGAACTGGTGGATGACGTTGAAACAAGGACCGGGGTCACCGTCCACCTGCGTCCCATTCGCCCTGACGACGATTCCTGCCTGACCGAATTCCACGAGCATCTGTCGCCGCAATCGGTATACCGGCGGTTCTTCTTCACGCATCCGAGGTTGTCACCTGCTGAGACGGAGAAATTCACCCACGTCGACTATGTCGACCGCTTAGCGCTGGTGGCCGAGTATGGCGACCGACTGGCCGCCGTTGGCCGCTACGACAGAATCCCCGGGACAGCCGACGCCGAGGTGGCGTTTATCGTTGCTGATGATTTTCAACATCAGGGGATCGGGACAATTCTGCTCGAACGATTGGCTGGCGCGGCATGGAAGAAGGGGATCACGGCCTTCGTCGCTGAGACCCTGTCGGAGAACCGTGAGATGCTCGAGGTGTTCAGGAGATCCGGATTTCATGTGACTTCATCGACCAGTTACGGAACCGTGAGCGTGCGATTCCCCATCCAACCCGACGACGCCTATCGGTTAGCGTATGCGGGCCGTCACAAGGGTGGCGGCGCTGGAAAGGGCGATACCGGTTCACCTTGATCGCGGCTACCCACTCGAAAGCGAGCGCGACCGGGATGACCCCCATCGCCTACAGTCGGCCCGGATCCCCGACGAGACACTACTGAGTCTTCGACCCGGGCCGCCTAAGACCGGCCCGGGGGGACCCTCGGGCCGCTTCTGCTCACTGCGTGCTCCCGGGATTCAGTGATCGTCCTATAGGATGCTCGGTTGTCGTTCGAGGCGAATGATCCGCATAGGTCAGGGCAGCCACGGGTGGCAACTCGTCGCTCAGGGGCCGCGTCGCTGATGTCTGAACGTACTGGAGCGACGCGGGCTGCTGTACGAGCTACTCCGGTCCGCTCCATCTCCACTGGGCGATCTCCGGCGGGTCTTCACCGTGTTCGCGCCCATATCGTCGAGCGTCAAGGCCGGCGTCGACCATCTCCTGGCGCAGGGTTGCGGTTCGCGGACCGAGGTCTGGAACACGGTCGAGCACATCGATGACCAGATGAAAGCGGTCGAGGTCGTTTAACATCACCATGTCGAATGGTGTGGTGGTGGTGCCCTCCTCCCGGTATCCATGGACGTGGAAGTTGCTGTGGTTGGCTCGCTTGTACGTCAGCCGGTGAATGAGCGTCGGGTAGCCGTGATAGGCGAAGATCACTGGACGGTCGGGGGTAAACAGCATGTCGAACTCACGGTCGGGCAGACCATGGGGGTGCTGCGTGTCCGGTTCCAATCGCATCAGATCGACGACATTGACCACACGAATGACCAACTCGGGTAGACGCTGCCTCAGCAATTGAACAGCGGCCAACGTCTCAAGGGTCGGGATGTCGCCACAACAGGCCATCACCACGTCGGGCATCGAGTCACCGTCATTGGACGCGAACGACCAGATCCCCAACCCTCGGGTGCAGTGATCAAGTGCTTCGTCCATGGTGAGCCAGTCGTGCTGGGGCTGTTTGCCGGCGACGATGACATTGATGTAGTTACGGCTTCGCAGACAGTGGTCGGCCACAGACAGTAGGCAGTTCGTGTCCGGAGGAAAGTAGACCCGGACGACTTCTGCCTTCTTGTTGACCACGTGGTCGATGAAGCCGGGGTCCTGATGCGAGAAGCCGTTATTGTCCTGTCTCCAGACGTGGCTGGAAAGGAGATAGTTCAGGGAGGCCACCGGTCGGCGCCACGGGACCTCGCGGCTGACTTTCAGCCACTTCGCATGCTGGTTGAACATCGAGTCGATGATGTGGATGAATGCTTCGTAGCAGTTGAAGAGGCCATGACGACCGGTGAGGAGATACCCCTCGAGCCACCCTTCACACTGGTGTTCAGACAAGGTCTCCATCACCCGGCCATCTGGGGAAAGGTGGTCGTCACCGGGTTGCAGCTCTGCCTCCCATGTCCGGTCGGTGACTTCGAACACGTCCTGAAGTCGATTGGAGGAGGTTTCATCAGGGCCGAAAAGCCGAAAGGTCGAAGGGTTGGCACGGATCACGTCCCGGAGAAAGTCTCCGAGTACACGTGTGGCTTCCCGCATGACAGCCCCTGGGCTCGCTACGACGACTCCGTAGTCGCAGAAATCCGGCAACTCCAAGTCAGACAGGAGTAGCCCTCCATTGGCATGCGGATTGGCGCTCATTCGTCGCTCACCTGAGGGCGGGAAGTCGTCGATGGTTGTGACCGGCCGGCCGTCCCCGTCGAAGAGTTCATCGGGCCGGTAGCTGCGCAGCCATGTCTCCAGTTGAGCCAGATGCTCGGGATTGGTGCGTACCGCGGCCAAGGGAAGCTGATGAGACCTAAAGGTTCCCTCGACTGGTAATCCATCGACGACTTTCGGGCCGGTCCAGCCTTTCGGTGTCTTCAAGATCAGCATCGGCCACACCGGCCGGGACCGGACACCATGGGAGCGGGCTGACTCCTGGATCTCACGAATGTCCTCAAAGGCTCCATCGAGTGCTGAGGCCATACGCCGGTGGACATCCATGGGTGGCTCACCATCGAAACCTCCCTCGATGAGCACTGGGCGATATCCGTAACCGGTGAAGAGAGAGAGGAGTTCGGGTGTGGGTATGCGAGCCAGTACCGTCGGCGCAGCAATTTTGTAACCATTGAGATGGAGAACTGGCAATACCGCTCCATCGTGACGGGGATCGAGGAACTTGTTCGAGTGCCATCCCGTAGCCGCGGGCCCCGTCTCTGCCTCCCCGTCGCCCACGACGCAGGCCACAACCAGGTTGGGGTTGTCGAACGCGGCTCCAAAGGCATGGCTCAGTGCGTACCCGAGCTCACCGCCCTCGTGGATGGATCCTGGAGTGTCCGGACTGCAGTGGCTGGGTATCCCACCGGGGAATGAAAACTGGCGGAAGAGCCTGGTCATGCCTTCGCCGTTGCGTGCGACGTGAGGGAAGCGCTCGCTGTAGGTCCCCTCCAGCCAGGTGTTGGCCACGACGGCAGGGCCACCGTGACCGGGTCCGCAGACGAAGATGGCATTGAGGTCCCGCGCTTTGATGCACCGACTCAGGTGGGCGTAGAGGAAGTTGAGCCCAGGACTCGTTCCCCAGTGACCGAGCAGTCGAGGCTTGATGTCCTCAGGAACGAGGGGTCTGCGCAAGAGCGCATTGTCCATCAGATAGATCTGGCCCGCGGTTAGATAGTTGGCCGCTCGAAAGTAGGTGTCGAGCTTAAGCAGCTCATCCTCACCCACGGGACTGCTAGATCGTGTGGTGCCCGTCATCGGCCTCTCCCTCGATAGATCGAAAGTTCTGTCCTCATCTGCCACTCCTCGACACGACGCCGGCCGGGCGCTCTATCTGGCAAGGTGGGTAGGTGCACGTTCTTGTCGTCAATGCTGGATCCAGCAGCTTGAAGTTGAGTCTGTTGGCCGACGGAGACCAGCTCGTCGCCTCGAGTGATCTCCCGCGCCCGCAACCTTCGGAACTGGAACGAGTGCTGAGCGGATTCCTCGAAAACAATCCCGAGGTCGGCGCGGCCGGCCATCGTGTGGTCCATGGCGGTTCCTTGTTCATCGAACCCGTTCTGCTTGACGACCGAGCTGACGCCATACTCGAGACGCTTGCCGATTTGGCTCCCCTGCACAATCCGCAGGGCCTTGCCGGTATCAGCGCCTTGCGATCGTTGAGGCCGGAATTGCCCCAAATCGCCTGCTTCGACACAGCCTTCCATGCCACCATGCCGGCAAAAGCATCGACCTATGCAATACCGCGGTCGTGGCGTGATCGGTGGGGTATCCGGCGCTATGGCTTTCACGGCCTCAGCCACGCCAGGGCCAGTCGGCGGGCAGGGGAACTCCTGGGCCGGCCGGCTGAGCAGTTGCGCCTGGTTACGGCCCACCTCGGTGCCGGTGGATCGCTGGCCGCGGTGGCCTTCGGTCGCTCGGTCGACACCACGATGGGGTTCACCCCACTGGAGGGTCTGGTGATGGCAACCCGCTCGGGCAGCGTCGACCCTGGCATCATCCTGTGGGTCCAGCAACACGGAGGCCTGTCGGTAGATGATGTCCAAGCGGCATTGGAGCACGAATCCGGTTTGCGAGGTCTTTCGGAAACATCGGGTGATCTTCGGCAGGTGATCGCCGCCATGGATGCCGGGGACCCTGCCGCCCGGCTGGCCTACGAGGTCTACGTGTACCGCATCCAGACCAGCGTGGCTGCCATGTGCGCGGCAATGGGCGGGATCGACGGATTGGTCTTCACGGGCGGAGCGGGTGAAGCGGCCCCTCTCCTTCGAGCTGATGTCTGTGCCGGGCTCACATTTCTTCAGATCGGTCTGGACGATCCGAGCAACTATTCGGGGACCGGCGACCGCCGGATATCGGCTGAAGGAGTCACTCCGGCCGCCCTTGTCGTCCATGCCCGAGAGGATCTCGAGGTCGCCCGCCACGTCCGGATGATGCTCCGATAGGGCAGCTTGACAACCGAGGATCAAACTAAGGGGCGGCAAACCGGCCTCGAAAGGTAGCCGAACGATCGGCAGAGGACCTTCGGCCTCTTGTCCCATCACTGACGCAGTGCTAGCTTGCCGGCCGAACAGCGAAGCGGCGACCGGTAATTCTGTCCGGGCGAACGGTCAGCACCATGTCCCCCGGCTCCGGCACGAGCGGCTCGGCCGCCATGCCGAGCTCGGTCTCGGTCGGGTTATCGACCAGGATTGCCAGACCGCGGACGAGAACACTCCACGCCAATCCAGTTCCTTCGTTTACTTCGTCCACTTCGAACGCCACCAGCTGGCCGGCTACTGCCCGCGAGATGGAGCCGGTGCCTACCCGAGCCAGGACGAGTCCTCCATGGAAGGTGAAGTTGACGGGGATGACCACCGGGGCCTGTTCAGTTGCAATCCCGAGGCGGCCGATCCTCCTGTCCTTCGCAGCGAGGGCCAGCAGTCGCCTGCACTCGGGGACGGGAAGCACCGTTGAACCCTTGGAATCTATCCACATGGAGCCAAGCCTGACACCGATGCGGACCATGAACCAGGGCCTTTTGACCCGCCTGTCGGAGGTGGAGATCCCGGCGGGCTGGCAGGAGTGCCAGACAGATATCTCCGGCCATCTCCCCCCGGCCATGGACCTTTGGCCCTGCCGGCCGCCTCCCCCTTCCTCCACAATGACTGAAAAGCGCGCCTGACAGACACTGTCGGAGGGAGGAAATTATCGATGGGAGAGGTGGCCCTAGTGCAGCCCAGTCGCGGTGCTGAGCTCGTAGCCGTCTGGTCACGCGGGCCCGGGGCGTTTCGGGGCTTCCTCCTCGGATCGGTGAGTCACCACGTCGCCACGCGCACCCGTAGCTCGGTCGTGGTTGTGCGGGGACAGTGATTGGCGCGATGGCTTGGTGCACGCTGGTGAATGGTCCGTTTCCGAGCAACACACGAGTGAAGCGATACTCATGCGCCGATCCGAATTGAAGAAAGAACCTGGTCTTGTGGTAACTCATCAGCTCGACAACGACACTCTGACCGCGAGTAGCTCGTCGCGGCTCGGTGCTGGGTCTACCGCCCGCCAGCCCAGGGCGCGACACCGCTGGGCCACGCTCTCAGTGCTGTGTGTCACATTGCTGCTCATCAGCTTGGACACGACAGTTCTCAATGTGGCACTCCCTTCGATCGTGCGGAGCATCGGGGCCAGCTCCAGCCAGTTGCAGTGGATGGTCGACGCCTACGCCGTGGTCTTTGCCGGTCTCCTGCTCTCCCTGGGGGCCCTGGGGGATCGAGTGGGGCGGAAATGGGTGTTCATGGCCGGGTTGGTGGTCTTCGGTTCCGGATCGGCATTCGCCGCCTGGTCAGGAAGTCCGGATCGTCTGACGCTCGCTCGTGCGGTCATGGGAATGGGGGCTGCGGCCCTCATGCCATGCACGCTCTCGATTCTGACCAATGTCTTTACCGCGGAGCGGGACCGGGTTCGAGCCATCGGGATCTGGTCAGGTACGACCGGCCTAGGAGTCGCTTTCGGCCCGATCTTGGGCGGATTCCTGTTGGCCCATTTCTGGTGGGGATCGGTCTTCTTGGTCAATGTCCCCATTGCCCTTATCGGGCTGATGGCTGCGATCTGGTTGGTGCCCAACTCGAAGAACCCGTCCTCAACCCACTCCGATCCGCTCGGTGCAGGGCTGTCCATCCTGGGGCTCGGGTTGTTGCTGTGGGGAATCATCGAGGCCCCGGGCCGGGGCTGGTCATCCCCCTTGATCATTGGAGCGCTGGCGGGAGCTTCGTTGACAATCGCTCTGTTCGTCGTTTGGGAGCGGCACGTTGGCCATCCCATGTTGCCGATGCGCTTCTTCTCCAACCGTCGTTACAGCGCAGCCATCGCTGCTTTGGCCCTCGTACTATTTGCCCTACTCGGGCTGTTCTTTCTCATGACCCAGTACCTGCAATTCGTCCTCGGATTCAGCCCTCTCGAAGCCGGCGTGCGGATTGCCCCAGTTGCCCTGGCTCTGCTCGTCATCGCACCGGTGTCGGTCATCGTGGCCCGTCGCGTCGGATCCAAGCTCGTGGTCGGCTCTGGCTTGGCCCTGATCGCCGCAGGGCTCGGCGTATTGTCCAGGACCTCGTTGACCGGAACCTATAGCGATTGCATCGGCCCATTTGTAGTGCTCGGGGTCGGAGTCGCTCTGGCTCTGGCCCCCTGCACCGAGTCGGTGATGGGGTCACTTCCCATCGAGGAGGCCGGGGTTGGCTCTGCCACCAACGACACTGCCATGCAGATCGGTGGAGCACTGGGGGTCGGCGTCCTTGGCACGGCACTGACTCTGCGCTACCAACACCTTGTGGCACCGATCATCTCCCATGCCGGCGTCCCCGTCTCCGTCCAGCGACTTGTCGAGGGTTCCGTGGGGGCAGCCTTAGCCGTGGCTCAGCACGCTCCGGGGAGGCAGGGTGCGGTACTCGCTTTGCTCGCTCGCCGGGCTTTCGTGTCCGGCATGGATCTGGCTCTAGTGATCGCCACCGTGGTGGTGACACTGGCCGCCCTGGTGGTTGTGCTCCTCCTTCCCAACCAAGGTCGTCGTGTCCAATGACGAGTGTGGAGTGAACGGTTGTCCTATCCTGACTACTCCGAAGGGTGTGGCAACGTCGAGAGACACTCAAGAGTCGGGAGAAGTAGACCCCATGAGCGGGATAGGAGGATCCGACGGCGACCGTCAACGCTCCGACTCCATGGATGACGCGGCGGCCCGGTCAACCGGGGGGCAGGTAGGGGCCTCGGGCCAGAATTCGCACTCCACGGTGGATGAGGAGTCGCTTCGGCAGATCGACCAGATCGTTGGTCACTGGGCCCATCTGGTTCAAGAGTCCACTGAGGAGCAGGCGCATGTCGAGGTCGAAGAAGAACAATTTTTGAAGAGGTTTCAAGATCTAACGGACTCGGTCATACGCCCGACAATGGAGATGGCGATTGAGCGGCTCCGGACCGATGGCGGCGATGGTCTCATCGAAGAACGCCACTTGGATGGATTGCACAAGCCCCGGGTCACACTCTGGATGTCCATGCAGGGTGAGGTGGCGAGCCCTCGCCAGGATCTGAATCCATTTCTCCAACTCGATGCTGATGTGGCGACCCAGCGGATTACTGTCTGGGAGGGCGACATGGTCAAAAATCAGGGGACCAGCCGCGCCACGTCCCCGTGGACTCCGTCCGAGGTTACGCCGGAAACCATCATGGACAGAATCGTTGGCGTTCTCCGACGAGCGGGCACTCACGGCGTGGACTGACGGGAGATCTGGTGTAGGGAATTGGGCAATCTCAGCAGCACCTCGTGGGATCGACCGGTCAGAGAACGCCGAGATGCATCCTCTCCCTGTAGCGATGGTTATCGAGGATTCGGAGCACTTTGAGAGGAGTCGATCGAGCGATGATTGCCCTGCGCCTACTTGGAGGATCATCGCCTGCACTCCTCAACGGGTGGGATGGACTTTCGGCCCTGTTGCGCCTGCGGGAGATGCGAGACGATAGCGATGCACTATTCGGACGCAGATGGAGGTTGAGTGATGAACTTGGAGCTGTCGGAGCCGCTTGCCGTAGAACTCCGCGACACCCTTCGGGAGGTTCTCGGCGACATGAGCAGTGAAATCGCCGACACCGACAATCCGGCCTACCGCAGAGTTCTAGAGAGTCGTCGAGAGCGCCTGAGCGCGATCCACTCTCAGCTCAACCGTTCGAAAGCGACCTAGCCCGGCTCTTGGATGGGTGACCCGTAGACTCAATCCTCTTGAGCTGAACTCGAAGGAGAGGACCGATCGGCGCGACCTATGTAAACGGCTGGAAACGGGTTGAGTCCATCTCGGAAGTCGAGCATGTGGGCCCCGTCTTTGACCGTTGCACACACCGTCATGGTTTCGGGGAGTCAGACGGATCGTCGTGTTGCCAGGTCAGGCCAGCCCGTAAGGTCGCTATCGAGGTCGAGGAGGTGACGAACCGCCCGACCCCACTGATTCTGTCCCGCCAATGAGCCAGGACGGAAGCACCCTCAAATCTGGCCAGCTCGGCACGGCGGACGTGACGGCTTCAACGATTGCCAATATCGGACCAGGGATCGACTTCTACTTCGCCTTCGGAGTGATTGCCGTGACCGCCGGTGTCGCCGCCCCGTTGACGATCCTTGCCGCAGGCGTGGCTGTCGCTCTCCTCGCTTTCACCGTGGCCGAGTTCACCAAAGTAGAGCCGTCCGCTGGGAGTTTCATCACGTATGTCGAGACTGGTCTCGGACCGAGGGCCGGTGTCGCCACGGCCCTCTTGGTTACAGTCGGCTACACCGTTGCCATGGCGGCGGTGTTCACTATGTCGGGCGGGATGGTGGCTCTTACCGTCGCCCACTACACATCGTGGAATGTGGCCTGGGGGCCACTAACTCTCGTACTCACGGTCGGCGCCATCTGGCTGACCATGCGGGGTGTCAAGCTCTCGACGACAGCGGTCGGCGTTGCCGTGCTCATACAGGTGACCGTAATGGTCGTTGTTTGCCTGATCGTCCTGATTGAGCAACGGGCCCATCTCTCGGCCGCGCCGTTTTCCTGGGCCCACCTCACCGGGGGGCTAGCCGGCTTGTCTGCGGGCTTCCCATTGGCGCTCTACATGTTCATCGGATGGGAGAATGGTCCTGCGCTCGCCGAGGAGTGCCGAACTCCGAGACGCACCGTTCCAAGAGCCCTGTACATCTCGGTGGGGATCGGCGGAGCCCTGTTCGTGTTCTTTGCCTATTCGACTGTTACCGGATTCAACTACGACGTATCCTCCATCGGGCGCTCGTCGGTGCCCTTCCTCAGTGTTGCCGACCACTATCTCGGTGGGGCCGCCATTCTCGCCTGGCTCGCCGGCATAGCCTCTGTCCTCGCCACCCTGGTCGCCGGTACCAACTCGCAGGCCCGGATGCTGTTTGACGGCGGTCGCACCGGTCTTCTCCCCGCATGGCTTGGCCGGCTACGACAACGAGTTGACACTCCGGTCAACGCCCTCTTCGTCATGGCATCGGTCGGCCTTGGAATAATCGGCGTCTGGTGGATGTCGCACCTGGTAACGGGCAATACGGGGTCGATGAACCCGGTAGGCCTGTACGCCGAATGTTCGACGATGGGGACCATCGTAATCCTCTTTGTCTACTTCTTGACGACGCTTTCCCTACCGTTTTTCATGTGGCACCGCCACCGGGACTCATTCTCGCTCTTCCGGCATGTGGCGATTCCGATCCTGGGGTCTCTCACACTCCTCGTTCCGTTCGTCGAGTTGTGCAAGCCCGGTCAGCCCGCCCCATATAGCGAGTTTCCGTTTATCGCACTCGGCATTCTGGTGCTGGCCGTGGTCATTGCCTGTGTCGTCGTGAGCCGTCACCCGCGTACCGGGACCGGAGAGGGGATGGAGTTGTCGGATGCCTGAGCGCCAGTGTGCGGGGGAAGCTCCTTGGGGATCCCGCACCAACCACGGCTCTGACAGAGTGCGGCCGCTCCGTGTGCCACAGCTGTGCCTTCAGGGTCAAAGCAGTGGCCGTACTTCGTCCCAGGCCTTCAGTCCAGGACCCTTGTATATGAGAGCTTTCATGACCGACCTCCTACGGTGCGATTCGCGTGGCCAGGGATCCACCGGATGGCGGACGACCCTGGCTCTGAGTTCGAGGCTATTGACTGCATGGACCGCCGACTAGGGCCGAACTGTCCATTTGTGTCTGGACGAGTCAGGACCGGTCATTCCAAACCTCGTAGCCGAACCAACCCCTCTGCGGCATGCGTGCCCTGTCTGTGCGAGACGGAGCCACGGTCGTCTGATGCCCAGCGGTCATCAGCAGTCTGAGAACAGAGGCGGAAGTGACATTCGGCCCTATGGGGCACCCCATTCGGGGGTCACCATAGGGGCAAGACTCCTCATTGGGAGGGTTCGATCAAAAAAGGGAGTAAGCCAATGCAGCGTAAGGTATTTGATCTCATGGCCAGTATCGGCGGTCTGCTGATGGTGGTCGTCTTGGTGGTTGCCGGTGCACTCCTCATGTGGGGCTACAGCTTCGCCAACTCCAATGTGCACAGTCAGTTGGCTGAACAGCAGATTGTCTTCCCAGCCCCCGCCGCCTTCGCCCACCCGGTAGCAGGATCGGAGATTACGCCGTCGATGGTGGGTACGGTCTCCAAGTACGCCGGCCAGCCGCTGGTGACTGGCCAGCAGGCCGAGGTATACGCCAACGACTTCATCGCTGTACACCTCGCTGAGATCGGTGGCGGCAAGACCTATGCCCAACTGAGCGCAGCTGCCCTGGCACTGCCCAAGGGATCTGTCGCGTATACCGCGGCCGAGGCCAAGGTGCAGACGGTGTTTCAAGGCACCACGCTCCGGGGTCTGTTGCTTGAGGCCTACGCATTTGGGACGTTTGCCACCATTGCTCTTGTCGCAGGGATTTCGGCATTCATCCTGGCTGGCCTGATGGCAATCCTCGTGGCGTTCGGCTTCTGGCACGCACGCCGCACGGACGAAGCCGCCGAACTGGTGACCCACACCGCTCATGTCAGTGGGGGATCTATCGCCACTGCCTGAGATTCCGTTGCGCTCGATCCAAGCGCTTCGTCGCTAACGACCGCCCGGCCCGCCTTCGTGCGGGCTGGGCGGCTTCGGTTCCGGCGTTGATTGCAGAGTTACTCCTAAGGAGCCGGATGAGATGACTGAGCCAGCGATAAGAACACAAGGGACCGTCGACCCCAGGGTGGACGCTGCCATAGAGGTCGATCACGTGAGCAAACGGTTTGGCACCACGCTGGCGCTCGACGACGTTTCGCTCGAAGTCGAGGCCGGGGCAGTTCTGGCCCTCCTCGGCCCCAACGGTGCTGGCAAGACGACCCTGGTTCGGGTGCTCACCACGTTGCTGCAACCCGACAGCGGGCGCGCCAGTGTTGCGGGTTTTGACGTGGGTAAAGAGGCCAAGGCGATTCGGACGATGATCGGGCTCGCCGGCCAGTACGCCACAGTCGACGAACTGTTGACCGGGCGGGAGAATCTGGAATTGGTCGGGTTGCTCTATCACCTGGAGAAGGTCGAGTACGAACGTCGGGCCACCGAGGCTCTCGAACGCATGACGCTCGTGGAGGCCGGAGACAAGCCGGTCAAGACCTACTCGGGTGGAATGAGGCGACGGCTTGACCTGGCGGCCAGTCTGATCGGTCGGCCTCCGATCCTCTTTCTCGACGAGCCGACCACCGGACTTGATCCGCGCACCAGAAACGACCTCTGGGCGCTCATCGAAGAACTCGTGGCGGAAGGAACGACTGTGCTGCTGACTACCCAGTACATGGAAGAGGCGGAGCATCTGGCGAACCGAATCGTTGTGATGGACGGCGGACGGGTCGTGGCCGATGGCACCGCCGACCAATTGAAGGATCATCTGGGCGGCAACGTCTTGGAGGTGCGCGTGGCCGACCGGAGCGATCTCAAAAGAGCGGCTGCCCTTCTTGCCGACTTCGTCGGTGGAAATCCTCGGCTCGACTCCGACCTGAGGCAGCTCAGTGGCCCTATCAAGGGTGGCGCCAAAGTGCTGATCGCTGCGGGAAGAGCCCTCGACGACAATGGCATTGACGTGGAGGACCTGGGTATTCGCCGCCCATCACTCGACGACGTCTTCCTCTCGCTAACTGGTCATACCACGGCGCCCCCGGACGAGGCCTCCTTCTCGATGTCAGGAGCGACAGATGACTGAACTTGCCACCCAACGCCTTCAAGCCAGTGCACCGGCTCTCACGCTTGGGCTGGCGGCGCGCGATGTGAAAGGGATAACAAAGCGGAATCTCCTCCGTATCGTCCGAACGCCCCAGCTGCTCTTCATGACCCTGGTTCAGCCGACGATCATCCTCCTGCTGTTTCGCTATGTACTCGGCGGGGCCATCCATGTTCCCGGGGTCGACTACGTCAACTACGTGGTACCGGGTATCTTCCTGGAAGCTGTGCTCATCGGAGGCATGACCACGGCTCTGGCCTTGGCCACAGATCTTCAAGCGGGGATGATCGACCGCTTCCGCAGCCTGCCTATGGCACGGTCTGCCTTTCTGGCCGGGCGCACGATCGCCGACCTGTGTCGGGCGGTACTGGCTCTGTTCTTCATCATCTGCCTGGGCCTGTTGGTGGGATTCCGCTTTCACAACAGCGTTGGCGCCTGTCTGGCCGGCATCGCTCTGATCATCGCCTTCGGCTATGCCTTCACCTGGGTCTACGCCGCTATCGGTCTGGCCGTGAAGGATCCGCAAACCGCCCAGATGACATCAATCCTGCCGATGTTCATCCTTTTCTTTGCCAGCTCAGCATTGGTCCCGGTGGCGACGATGCCGGGCTGGCTGCAGCCCTTCGCCGAGAACCAGCCGGCCTCTGTCACCATCAACTCAGTTCGGGCGTTGTTCGAGGGTGGTCCGGTCTACCACGACCTTTGGCAGGCGATCCTTTGGTGCATCGGGATCTTCGTAGTCTTCCTGGTGATCTCGTTGAATCTCTACCGGAAAGCGACGGCCTGAGGCACTCCCATCGTGGTGAGGGCGCGATGGCTTTAGTTGGCCGCAGCATGCTTGCGCAAGCCTGTGCAGGAGCAGGACAGTCGATATTGGCGGCCAGGCGGCGCAAGGCGCCGGTCGGAGGAAGGGAGGTGGTGGAGTGCAGTTGCACCGTTACTGCCGCAAGAGATGGCACTCGGTCCTAAGTGAAGTCGAATCTCATGTGGCCGTCTCCGGGCGCCTGATGGTGCCGATCGGCGCAGCCTCGGGACCGAAGATCTCGTTCCCGTGCCCGTCAAAGAAGATCACGTCCCCGTCGTCCGTCAATGGTGGAGCCATGCAATGACCGGCCCGGCCATCGCCGTGGCGAATCGGAAGGCTCCTGAGCTGTACGTTCGACATCCGTCGACCTGGCCCACGGCGTTGCCACTCTGGCCGACACAGAAATGTGTTCCGTCTGGGGATCGAACCACATTGTTCCTAATGCCAGCGATCACTGGTCCCGTGCATGGCTCAAAGTACAGGCACGGCAGGGTCCATACGAATGATTGGTCGGGACCTTCTACGGATCTTCCCGCATCCACATAGGTCACCTGTCCGGGGTACTTATCTGCGAGGGCGGCGATGGCGTCGTCGAGATCGTTCCAGTGCGTGTCATGGCCAATCCATTCCTGATAGTCGATTGGCGTACCCTCGAGAAAGACGTGCGTCCCAACGTCCACAAAGGTCTGAATGGCCACCGACAGATTGGAGCAGTACCGGCTCACCGCCGCCTGGGAACCTTCTATGCAGCCGTCCATGCAAGAGGTAAACGTGTTGCCCGCGAACTCGAGGACGGCTACATCGGGGCGCTCCGAGTGCGCCACCGAACGCATCTTGGGTAACCAGTCGCACACAGCAGTCCCGCCGAATGCATAATCGCTCACTGCAATGTTCCCGCTTGCCTTCATCAGAAGATTAAAGTACGGCTCTGCTTGGTAGGTCAGGGAGTCACCGAAGATCACCACTCGGTCCTGCGGGCGATTTGCGTGGTCAGTTGGCCTCTGGAAGATCGCCAGTGTGGTGACGGCGCCCAATAAGAGGGCCACACATACCACCGCTGCTTTCCATTGCCTGGTCATGCGCCGGTTAGCTCGTTGGTCCAACCTCTCGAACGATCCGCGTGCCGTAACGGTGGAAACACTTCCGTACGCAGGACCATCCTTGCCATGAACGGGTGGTTCAAGGTAACTCCGTTCCAAGCAAGCTTGCCACCCGCCTTTCGCAATTGGTGCTGGAGGTCAATCAGCGCACGTATCCCATGTTCGTCTGGCACGCAAAGCGAAGACGTCTGCAACTCGAAGTCAGCGAACCCCTCGCCTATCAACTCCACGAACAGCGCGGTTAGGTTGACCCCTGTCTCGTCGTCGAGCGTCCCCGCAAATCGGACAGTGATTGGGATCTGTTCGACATCCACCGATATCTGAAGTGCAACATCCCGCTTCCAGGCCAAGCGCTCGTCGCATTGTCGTCCACAATCGGGTGGATCGCTGAGCCAAATAGCTTCACATCCGGATGACCCCCAGCACTCCGCATTCGAGGCCGGACTCGCGACGTCAGCCATCATTCCCCGCCCCGGTATGCCTCGATCCACTCGGATGGAACAGTGTCAAGAACCTGTATGCGAGGACGGCGTTGGCTGCCCTTGATGCCAGCAGCGGGCCGCCGGAGACATCTTCGGTCAATCCAGAAGTTGAACATCCACACTCCCAGTAGGGCCAGTATCGCCATAACAAACGTTCCTTCACTCGGCTCCAATCAACCATGGGCAGGCGCGGGACCATGGGTGACCTGCAGACATCGTGCGCCATCACCGAGTTGACTCCCAGGGTCCTTGGTCACATTGTCGGGCTCCCCGGCGGTAAGACGGGGGCCGTTTGGCTCAGCGAAAGTCGAAGACAAGGAGGGCATCCACCCCACCACTCTCGATCTGTTCGATCGCCTCGTCCACCTCGTCGAGCTGGCAAATGGGAGCTCGGCCGCCAGCTCTCTCGCACCGGTTTCCGTACTCCCAGGTCTCGGCCGCGGCGAGCATGTCGAGAGTGGCCTCGAAGGCGTCGGCGATGGCGTTGAGCACTGCGGCTCGTTCCATGAGAAATGTCTCGCCTGAAGCGTCCTCAGCTGCGGGGGTAGCGTCCAAAGCCAGCTCGACGACCTCGGCGCTCGACCCGGCACTTCGCAGAACCAACGCATCCGAGGTGCTGGAGCGTGCCACTTGGGGCGACGGCATCCGAACTGTGTTGACGGCCCACTCAGTCGCAGGTGTGACCTTCGGCCCTATTGGCGACCGACCTCCGTCGTCATGATGGCGGGAGAGCTGTCAACGACGAGGAGAGTGAGATGGAGGCAGATCTGAGAGAGGAGGGCGCCGTTCACTGGGGTGGCACCGGCATGGTCTCATCTGCGGACACAGAAGTCGACATGGCTGCCGTTGAGTCGGAGACTCGGCCTCCGGCGACATTCGAGGGTGCCATCGACGCTCTTCGGCGCACAGGGGCCAGCGTCGGCATGCGGGAACTGGTTGAGCTGATCGTTAAGCACGGGACCGAGGAGGGCGAGTTGCTCGCCACCTACGAGTCACTCGCCGCCGATTCCCCAGATGCGGGTGTGCGCTATCTGGTCAACCTCATTCTGGAGGATGAGCACCGCCACCATCGGCTGCTTGCCGAGCTCGGCTGCGCCTTGGCCTGGGGCGTGAGGGAACAGCCTCCGGTGGATGTCGTGCCCAGGCTTCCCAATGCTATTAGCGGACCGCTGCTCGAGCAGACCAAACGCCTACGCAAGGCGGAGGAGGAGGACTTCCGGGACCTCAACAGAATCAAGCGGCGTCTTCGTCCGTTCGCCGACACCACACTGTGGACGCTGGTGATCGACCTGATGCTCCTCGATACCAAAAAGCATGCCACCATCCTCCGGTTCCTCGAACGGTGCGGCAACGACCGTTGACGGCACCGACGGCATGTCCGCATGTCGAAGCGACCGGCGTGCCCAGAGGCGGCGGAGGGCAATCACCACCGTCGCGTCCCGGCAGTGGCCCGCTGGACCCGAGGCTGCTCCGTTACACGCGAGCCACCCGCCGCTTCCTGGTGGCCTCGGTGGCGTTCGGAGCGGCGACCGCCCTGTTGCTGGTTGCCCAGGCCTGGCTGCTGGCGAACGTCATCTCCGGCGCCTTCCTCCGGCACCATGGGCTGGGCGAGCTACGCACACCACTGGTCCTCCTGTTGGCGGTGATCGTCGGCCGGGCCGGACTCAGTTGGCTGAGTGAGCGCACCGCCGCCCGGGCTGCGGCGGCGGCCAAGTCCGACCTGCGCACCGAGCTGGTGGAGCGGATCGCACTCCTCGGACCGGCCGGCCTCGACCGGGAGGCGCCGGGGCAGCTGGCCGTTCTGGCCACCAGCGGCGTGGACGCCCTCGACGACTACTTCGCCCGGTACCTCCCCCAGGTGTTTTTGGCCGTGATCGTGCCGCTGACCGTTCTCGTTGTGGTGGTCGGCATCGACTGGATCTCGACTCTGATCATCGCCCTGACCGTGCCGCTAATCCCTCTGTTCATGGCCTTGGTCGGATCGTCGACCAAGGAGCGGATGGACCGGCAGGCTGCCGTGCTGCACCGCCTGGCCGGCCACTTCCTCGACGTAGTCTCGGGCCTGCCGACGCTCAAGGTCTTCGGCCGGGCCAAGGCCCAGGCGGCAACCATCCGCGACATCACCAACCGCTATCGGCAGGCCACCATGGCCACCCTCCGGGTCGCCTTCCTCTCGGCCCTCATCCTGGAATTGTTGGCCACCATCTCGGTTGCACTGGTAGCAGTGGCTGTCGGGCTCCGACTGCTCGGTGGTCACCTCTCGCTGGACACGGCGCTCTTCGTCCTCATCCTGGCCCCGGAGGCCTATCTCCCGTTGCGTCTCCTCGGGACCAGCTACCACGCCAGCGCCGAGGGCATGCAGGCAGCGACGGAGGTCTTCGAGGTGCTCGAGCGGCCACTTCCTGTACGTGGGACCCGGACCGTCGTCCCGGACCCCTCGACGGTGGGCATCTCGATGACCGACCTCGAGGTCAGCTATCCGAAGCGTCTGCTCCCGGCTCTGCATGGTCTGTCGGCCTCGATCGAGCCGGGCGAGGTGGTGGCCGTGGCCGGGCCCAGCGGTGCCGGCAAGTCCACCATGCTCGGGGCGCTCCTGGGCTTTGTCCCCATCACCCGAGGCCAGATCGAAATCGGCGGAATCGATGTCGCCACGCTCGACCCCGACGCATGGCGCCTGATGATCGCCTGGGTGCCCCAGCGCACCCACCTGTTCGCTCGCACCATCGCCGACAACATCCGGTTGGGCCGGCCGGATGCCTCCGACGAACAGGTGGAGGCGGCAGTCGCCGCTGCCGGTCTGTCACGGGTGGTCGCGGGACTGCCCTACGGCCTCGCCACCCGGTTGGGCGAAGGGGGGTCGGGCCTGTCGACCGGAGAGCGGCAGCGGGTAGCCCTGGCCCGGGCCTTCGTACGCGACGCGCCCCTGCTGCTGCTGGACGAGCCGACGGCCAACCTGGACGGCGAGACCGAAGAGGGCGTTTTGGCCGCGGTCTCAAGGCTCATGGAAGGACGGACCGTCATCATGGCCGCCCACCGCCCCTCGCTGCTTGCGCTCGCTGACCGGGTCATCCACCTCGAGCTCGCACCGGCAGTGCACTCGTGAGCCCCTACCCGCCGGAGATGCCGACGGAGGGGGGGCGCTCAGCATTGGCTCCGGTGGGCCGGACTATCGCCCTTACCCGTCCGGCGATCCGTGGGATCCTGCTGACCTCGCTGTTGGGTGCCGGCGCGGTTGCGGCCGGTATCGGCCTGATGGGCACGGCGGCCTGGTTGATCTCGCGTGCGGCACAGCATCCGAGCGAGGCGGCGCTCGGGGTGGCCATCGTCGGGGTGCAGTTCTTCGGCATCTCCCGGGGCTTCTTCCGCTATGGCGAGCGCCTGACCGGCCACGACGCGGCTTTCCGCCTCATCGCCGACCTTCGAGTGAGCGTCTATGAGCACCTCGAGCAGCTGGCACCCTCGGGGCTGGCCGAGTTCCGGAGCGGCGACCTGCTGGCCCGGGTGGTCCAGGACGTCGACTCCCTGCAGGACCTGATCATCCGGGTGATCCCCCCGTTCGCCATCGCCACGCTGGCCGGAACGGCCACCGTGGTCGTCATGTGGTGGCTGCTGCCCGCCGCCGGGGTGATCCTGGCCGTGGCCCTTGCGCTGTCCGCCACTTTGGTGCCCTGGCTGACCGGGGTACTGACCCACCGGCGGGAGCGCCGGTTCGCCGAGTGCCGGGGCGATCTGGCCGTGTCAGTGGTGGACCTCATCGACGGGGCCGCCGAGCTGCTGGCATTCGGAGCAGCCAGGTCGCAGGTGGACACGGTGCGGTCAGACGATGTTGCGCTCACTGCCATCGCCGCCCGTTCGGCCGGCACCGCCGGGCTCGGACTGGCCCTCAACACCCTGTTGGCCGGCTCGGCCTGCTGGGGATGCCTCACGGTGGGCGTGGCCGCCGTCCACGCCGGACGCCTGGGCGGTGCCGACCTGGCGGTGATCACCCTGATCCCACTGGCTGCGTTCGAACTGGTGGTAGGACTGCCGGTGGCCACCCAGGCCCTCGAGCGTGCCCGGCAGGCCGCCGGTCGCGTGTTCGCCGTCCTCGATTCCCCGCCTCCTGTCACCGACCCCGAGCGTCCTGCTCCCGTCTCCAAGCCGCCCCATGGCCTCGAGGTCCGGTCGGTTTGGGCCGGCTACCCGGACGAGGACTCCTGCGCCCTCCGTGGGCTGAACCTGTCGTTGCCACCCGGCCGCCGCGTGGCGGTCGTCGGTCCGAGCGGGGCGGGCAAGACCACGCTGGCGGCGGTGCTGCTCGACTTCCTCCCCACCCGGGCCGGATCCGTCAGGCTCGACGGGCTGACTCTCGACGCCTACCGGGGTGACGAGGTCCGGACCATCGTCGGGCTGGTAGGCCAGGAGGCCTACCTCTTCGACACCACCATCGCCGAGAACTTGCGGATCGGAGCGCGCCAGTCCACCGACGACAATCTGTGTGCCGTCCTCGGACGCGTAGGCCTGTCGGATTGGCTCCGGGACCTTCCCGCCGGGCTGGACACCGAGGTCGGCCGGCACGGGGCCCGGCTGTCGGGCGGCCAACGTCAGCGACTGGGCCTGGCCCGGGCCCTTCTGGCCGACTTCCCCATCCTCGTCCTGGACGAGCCCACCGAGCACCTCGATCCCGTCGGGGCCGACGCCCTGACCTCTGAGCTGTTGGAGGCCACCGAGGGGCGCTCCCTGGTCCTGATCACCCACCGCCTGACCGGCCTGGAGTCGGTCGATCAGATCCTGGTGGTCGACGGCGGCAGGGTGGTCGAGCAGGGCACCCACGACCAGCTGCTGGCCGCGGGGGCAAGGTACTCGGACCTCTGGTGGGAGGAGATGAGGACCGAGCGATACGCGGACTCCGGTGACGTGGCACGCCACCTCCCGGCCCTGGAGCAGACACAGTCCACCAGACACCACGACAGGAGCGCCACGCTATGACCACCGATCTGGCCAGATGGCAGTTCGCCACCACCAGCATCTACCACTTCCTGTTCATCCCGGTGACCATCGGACTGGCCTTTTTGGTGGCTCTGCTGCAGACCACCTGGTATCGCAACGACAACCCGATGTACCGGAGGTTGACCAGGTTCTTCGGGACGCTCCTGCTGATCAACGTGGCGGTAGGTGTGGTGACCGGCATGGTCCAGGAGTTCCAGTTCGGGATGAACTGGTCGGTCTACTCGAGGGTGGTCGGCAACGTCTTCGGAGGGCCCCTGGCCATGGAAGGGTTGTTGGCCTTCTTCCTCGAGTCGACCTTCCTCGGCCTGTGGATCTTCGGTTGGGACCGCCTGCCGAAGAAGGTCCACCTTGCATGCATATGGCTGGTGGCCGGCGCCACCATGCTGTCGGCCGCGTTCATCATGGCCGCCAACTCCTGGATGCAGCATCCGGTCGGCTACGTGATGAACGCCAGGCACCAGCCGGTGCTCACCGACATCTGGGCCCTGTTCACCAACCCGGTCTTCCTGTGGGGATACGTGCACGTCCTGCTGGCCTCCCTGGTCACCGGGGCGCTGGTCATGCTGGCCGTGTCGGCCTGGCAGATCCGGAAGGAGCGGGAGGTGGAGGCGTTCCGTCGGACTGCGGTGATCTCGATGATCGTCCTTTTGCCCACGGTGGTACTGGCCCTCTTCGTGGGTAGCGAGCTCGGGGTCATCGAGGGCACCTACCAGCCCATGAAGATCGCGGCCGCCGAAGCTCAGTGGAATACCTGCACTCATTGCTCGTTCTCCGCCTTCCAGATCGGCAGTGGCGAGAACGACCAGTCACCCACCCAGATCTTCTCGATACCCGGCCTGCTGTCGGTGCTGGCCACCAACCATCTGAACGGGGAGGTCAAGGGCCTCAACCAGCTCCAGGCCGAGGACGTGAAGAAGTACGGACCGGGCAATTACATCCCCAATGTGTTCATCCAGTACTGGTCGATGCGGGTGATGGCCTACCTGGCCGCCCTGGTTACCGCGTTCTCGCTGTGGGGCGTCTGGCTGTTGCGCCGACGCAAGCTGGAGCGGGCCAAGTGGTTCCTGCGCATCGCCCCCTGGGTGGTAGTGGCCCCCTTCTTGATGAACACCGCCGGCTGGATGCTGACCGAGAGCGGACGCCAGCCATGGATCGTCCAGGGGCTGATGAAGACGGCCAACGCCGCCTCCCCCAACGTCACCTCCACTGATCTCTGGATCAGCCTGGTCGTGTTCGTGCTGCTCTATATCGCCCTGGGAGCGGCCGATGGCTACCTCATGATCCACTACGGCAGGAAGCACCTGGCGTCGGATACGGAGGAGGAAGACCACCGTCCCGAGGACGGCGAACAGCCATCAACGGATCGATCCGAGCGGCACGAAGACGACCGTCTTCCCGCCCTCGTCTACTAGGAGGCCGCTATGCATCTCAGCAATCTCTGGTACCTGATCGTGGCTCTGTTCTGGGTGGGATTCTTCGTCCTCGAGGGATTCGACTTCGGGGTGGGAATGCTCCATGCCTTTGTGGGGAAGACCGACGTAGAGCGTCGGGTGGCCGTCAATTCCATCGGGCCGTTCTGGGACGGGAACGAGGTCTGGCTCATCGTGGGGGGCGCAGCCATCTTCGCGGCCTTCCCCGGCTGGTACGCCACCATGTTCTCGACCTTCTACCTGCCGCTGGTCGTGGTCCTCGTGGCCCTGATCGTCCGAGGGGTGTCCTTCGAGTTCCATCGCAAGGTCGCAGACGCCAGGTGGAGGGCCGTCTGGCGGTGGTCGCTGACCATAGGCAGCGCCCTCATCCCCCTGCTCCTCGGGACGGCGCTGGGAGACCTGCTCCACGGGCTCCCCATTGACAAGGCCCACAACTACACCGGCAGCTTCTTCGGGCTCCTGGTCCCGTTCGGGCTGTTTACCGGGATCACCCTCACCGTGGTCTGCCTGTTCCTCGGATCCACCTATCTGACTCTCAAGACCACCGACGAGCTCCATGACCGGATCAGCCACTTGTCAGGGAGGATCGGCTGGGCGGCAGCGGTGCTGGTCTGGATCTTCGTGACCTGGGCCCACATTGGGTTGGGCAAGGGTTTCGTGCCCAATCCGCTGGATGCTGTGGCGGTCATGGCCGCCTTCGCTGCCGCATGGCTTGCCGTCGTCGAGGAGGAGGGTTGGGCCTTCAGCGCCGCCTGCCTCACGATCGCCTCGGCGGTGGGATCGATCTTCTTCGACCTCTATCCCCACGTCATGGTCTCCACGACCAGCGCCGCCTACACCCTGACCGTGGCCAACACGGCCAGTCCCTCGTACACCCTCACGGTGATGACCGTCGTGGCCGTGGTGTTCTTCCCCGTGGTCCTCGTCTATCAAGCGTGGAACTTCTGGGTCTTCCGAAGCCGCATTCGTTCGCCGAGGGTCGGAGCCAGCACCTCGAGCACCGATGCCGGCGAAGCGATGACAGCTAGTCCTGCTGGCGGTGGCCAGCGGCCCAGTGACGGCAAATGAGACCTGGTCCTTCAGTACCAGCGGATCCGCCGATTCCGATTGCTGCCAGGCCTGGATCGGTATCAGTGGGCGGTTTCAAGTGGTGAGCGCAACGAGCTCGGCGAACTTCTCTGATGGTTTCATATACCCGAGCGTTTTGCGAGGACGCCCGTTGAGGCTTCGCTGAAATCGGGC
>Ga0182030_10002284_pt1 | contig 40558 bp, 31 predicted proteins | sample 812S3MmetaG_FD_121299 | JGI IMG/M metagenome (GOLD analysis project Ga0182030, IMG submission 121299) | Permafrost microbial communities from Stordalen Mire, Sweden - 812S3M metaG (Illumina Assembly) | ecosystem: Environmental > Terrestrial > Soil > Wetlands > Permafrost | place: Sweden...
GTGGGCAGCGCTTCACGCCATTAGCACTATTTCTGACACGTCGCGGCACACGAAACCAGCCGATTGACGCGACCTCGGCCGCAGCAGATTAATGAAACAGGGAACTCAAGGGGAGAAACGGCAATGCCGGATCATAACGTATCGGTCCATCAGGACATGGGACAAGCAACCGATCTTCAGTCTCTGCTCGACAAAGAATCGATCCGCGATCTGGTCCTGTCCTACTCGCGCGCCGTCGACCGCCAGGACTTTGCCTTTCTGCGCACGCTCTATACGGAAGATGCGATCGAAGACGATCACGGCGGGGCCTATAGCGGTTCCGCGGAAGGCTATGTCGACTGGTTGGAAGACATAATGGGGCAGGTCGTCGATAACAGCGTCCATCTGGTTCACAACCACCTGATTGTTCTGGAAAGCCGCGACCGCGCCATGGGGGAAGTCTATGTCAGCGGCCATAGCCGTCTGGCGCAGGAAGACGGAAGCCGCGAGGACCTAACCCACGGCATGCGCTATCTGGACTACTACGCAAAGTCGGGCGGTACATGGCGTTTCGCGCGCCGCACGATCATCGTCGACTGGCTGACAGCTGGCCCTACACAATGGGCACCCGACCGGCCCGACACGCGCGACGCGCAGTTCGGCACACCGGGCCCGGCCGATCCATCTTATCGGATTCTAAAACACCCCTATTTCGCCCGGCGGGGTTAGTTCGACTAACGCCTCCGACCAGCCCACCCCGGCAAAGGGCCGGTATGCAAGCCGCCCGGACTAATCATTCACGCAATGGATTTCCCGACCGCACGTTTGCGCTAGACTGCGCGATACCAGCAAGGAGGCGGCGATGGGCGTGACCGGGATCGGTGGTGTATTCTTTCGCGCAAAGGACCCCGCCGCTCAGTCGGCCTGGTACCACGAACATCTGGGGGTCGGCCCCAACGGCGCCGATGAATATATCTGGCGGACTGAGGCCGGGCCGACCGTCTTCGCCGCCTTCCGGCAGACATCCACCTATTTCGAAGCGGATAGGGCCTATATGCTCAACTTTCGGGTGGACGGGCTGGACGCGCTGCTCGCAGCCTTGCGCAAAGCCGGCATCGCCATCGAAACCCGAGCCGAATGGGACACGCCTCAGACTGGGCGTTTCGCCCGGATTCACGACCCGGAAGGCAACCCGATAGAGCTGTGGGAGCCGCCGGCGGCGAAATAGGCGCCGCCGTTAGCCGACCTGCGCGTAGGCCGCGAGGTCCGGCTCGGTCATCGCCTGGGCAAAAGCATCATAACTCCAAGGCCAACTGGCCGGGACGCCCTCGGCGTCCAGATACCAGCTGTTGCAGCCGCTGCCGAAGATCGTACCCTTTGCCGCGGCAATACGCTTGACCTCATAAACATCCATAGCCTCTTGCGTCACGCTGATCTCGCGGCATCGCCCCTGCCGAATTTGGTCAATGAGTTGAGTGATATAGGCGACCTGCCTCTCGGCTATGTCGATCAGCGAGAAATTGCCGACAGGCCCGGTCGGACCGTTGACCATGAAAAGATTCGGGAAATCCGGCATTGAAACAGCTAGATAGGCACATGGGCGTTTTGCCCAGATGTCATTCAGCTTTACTCCGCCGCGTCCGACAATATGCATCGGCCGCATGAACTGATCCGCTCTGAAACCAGTCGCCAGCACCAGAACATCGACCTCGTGCAGACGACCGTCCTTCGTGCGAACACCATTTGCCTCGATCCGCTCGATCCCCTCCGTCACCAGCTCGACGTCGGGATGCTGAATCTTCTCGTAATAATCGGGGAAGTAGATCAGGCGCTTGCAAGCGGCACGATAGGTCGGACGCAGTTTCTCCTTCAGTTCAGGATCGCGCACGCTCTGCTCCAGATTATCGAGCACGAAGGCCTCGATCTGGGCGATTTCGGGCGAGTTGGCGTCGCTGATCGCATCTGTGAAGCGCTTCACATTCGCCATATAGGTCTCGTCGCACTGCATCCGGCGCAATAGTTCCGGATCGCTGCGGAACGCTGCCTTCTGCTCTTCAGTGTAAAAGCCGTTCTCGACCTTCATGATCCATTGCGCGGTGCGCTGAAATTGCGACAGCTTGGACGCGCGCTCAGCCAGCGCCGAGACGATTTGCACCCCGGTCGATCCGTTGCCGATCAACCCTACACGCTGGCCGTCGAGCGGTATCTCATGGTCCCAACGCGAGCTGTGAAACATCGCGCCGGTGAATTCGTCGATGCCCCTGATGTCGGGATAGGACGGGTGGTGCAGAACGACGGTCGCCGCGATCACAAAATCGGCGCTGTCGCTAGTTCCGCTTTTTGTCTCAAGGTTCCAACGTCCGTCGGCGAAAACACAGCTGGTGACCTCCTGGTTGAAACGCACCAAATCACCGACTTTGTAACGATCTGCGATCCCGGCAAAATAGCCGAAAACCTCTTCGCCCGGAGGCAGATACTGACTCCACTCCGGGTTCGGTGGGAAGGAATAGGTGTAGGAGTGCGAGGGAACGTCGCACGTCAGTCCGGGATAGGTATTGTCGCGCCAGGTGCCACCGATCCGGTCCGCCTTCTCGTAAATGACGATATCGTCATAGTCGGCTTCACGCAGCTTTATCGCTGCCAAAATTCCCGCCATACCCGCACCGATAATTACGAACCTCAAATTGCGGCCGCTGGCGGTACTCCCTGACATTTCGTGACTCCAAATATGCGCATCAGCGCTGTTCCGCCATGGCCGTGAGATAGGCCCCGTCGGCGCTTTCGTCGGTGATCCATTTCACCGATCGACGCAGCGGTTCGATACCGTCCTGAGGCTGGGGCGTGCGCATCAACGTGGCCGCGCCGCCCAACGACACCAGCCGTTGAGCGCCCTGGAAAGCCAGCCGGTCCCGTAGCTCGGTTTTCAGTGATTCAGGAAAGATTCCGATCGTTTGCGTGTAGCTGTTTACCGACCTGACTGCGGTATCCACATCGTCAATCGGGACTATATTGGCGACACGGCATGCCAACATGCGGGCAAAATCGACCGCCGAATCGCTTTGCGAAACGATGACCGCCCCCTCGTTGCGGCGCCCGCCATAGAGGCGAAATTCGTCCTCGACGAATGCCAATGCGTCCAGCTCCGCCTTCAATTCCGGATCGAAGGCCTTGTGAGGCGTGCTAAGATGATCGGGCAGAGATTGGAGCGCGGCGAACATGCGCTTGCCCAGCTCATTTGCACGTTCCAGCCCATCTGTGTCGGTGCCGGATTGCACATAAACCACGCGCGCGTTGACGCAGCCTTCCTGGTTCAGAACGCCGACATCCAGTGCCAACCGTTTAGCGACGCTGTCCAAAGTCCCCTCGTCGGTAAATGCCTCCCGGCCGATAATCGTTGAACTATGCTTGGGGTCGAGCGTGATCAAGTCGAGGCCGGGCTGCAAATACTGGGTCAGATGTTTGATACCTGCGAAGCCGCCCCAGGCGATGATCTTTTCGACGCGACGCGGATCGTAGAGATGCTGTTCGATTTGCTCGTCGCCGCCCTTCCAATAAGCGACCGAGACATGCCTGGTAATCGGGTGGTCCGGCGCCATGTCGATCATCGTGCGGACGACCGCTGCGGTGGTCAGCGGGTCGTTGGACGGGGTCTTGATGATCGCGTCGGATCGCGTGATGGCGTTGCGGATGACGGTCGTGACGCCGACGACGGGCACGTTACCCGCGATGATATGCACCGCGCGCGCGCCCATTGCCCTTATGCTGAGACGGGTATTGCGTTTGATCGTTTCCGGTTGCTCGACCCAGCCCTCGAGATAGTCGATGCCGATCAGGCGCTCGGCAATGTCGCGCACCACGTCGCGCTCGAAGAAGCTCGGAATACCATTGTAGTGGTGCCGCAAAATACTGTCGGACAAGCCGGACGTGGCGCGCGACAGTTCGAACGATTGCTGCAGATAGGGATTATCGGCCGGATGTAGCCTTTTGCCGAGCGCGGCGAGGAAGTCGAAGATCTCATCCAGGCTGATTGAATAGAGATCGGCCATGCGGGACGGCGCCGAAAGCGTCAGTTCGTTGAGATGTTTCGACAGGTCCGGCGTACGAAAGCTTATGCCGCCACGGCGGCCGCCGAACTCGACCGTCGCCTCGTCGATGACTTGGCCACGCAGCAGCAGCGGGACGGTGAATCCGCTATTCAGTGAATCAGGCATCGGTCAGATCCTCCCTACCAGGAACTCCATCGCCTTATCGTGCGCCTCGGGCGCGCCGGCACAGTTGATCTTATCATCACCGCCCTGGGCCTCGCTGAAACGTCGCACATTCGCCTCGATATAGGGGCCGGTGCGACCGCAGGGGCAGGTATCGTCGAATCCGCCCATTGTCACTTCATCGCCTGAAACCAGCCCACCCCAATAGCTGTCGGGCAGCAGATCCATCAAAGCGAGACGGCCAGTCTGGTGGCCATGACGCGGCAATGGCTGACCCGTCACGGGGTCAAGCACATAGGGGACCAGCACGGGCGAGAAGTGGAAGCGGTTATGCTCGCACCGCGGCGCATTGGTCATCAATTCGCTCATCCCGAACATTTCGTAATGGCGGCGAAAGCCCAGGAATTCGAAGATTGTCTCCTTGAAATCCGGCGGCAGGACTTTCCCCTTGCTGCCGCCCCCGGAACTCAGCACGCTGTTGGGGCCGAAGATACCCTTCATCCCGCGCTTCAGCCCCTCTTCTGCCCATTCGAACAAAATCGGCCAGACAGCGAATAGATAGACGTCCTTACCGCCGAAACGATTTGCCGCCTGCTCGAAGAATCGGTCCATATCCTGCGCCCGGTTGCTCTCGCGCGCCGCGAATTCATCGCGCCGCGCCAGTAATGCGGGCGCAAGAGACACCTTTCCGGCCTCGCCCCGCGCCTCTGCCGCGCGAAGCCTGCCGGCGAGCGAAATGACATCGGCGCTGAAATAGGCGTCGGGATAGAGGAACAGTGCGTTGTCATAGCCCCCAGCATAATCGATCGCCATCCGGTTCATGCCGCGGATGATCGCGCTGGCCCCGTGGCGATAAGAGGGTGAGATCAGCGGCGGATGACGCGCAAGCACATCCGGTCCGGAATTATAGCCGTTGAAATCGCGAATCGTGTGGGCGTTTAGCCGAGCGCTCAGCCTTGTTTGAGTCTTGGTGCGTGGCAGGAACGACAGCTTGCCCGTCGTGCCGAAAGTATGGATCAGATTGATATCGGTCGATTCCTCGACGCGCGCGATCCACTCGTCGATCGTTTGTATGCCGGTCGTATCCACGCCGCTGACATCGACCGTGGTCAACCTGCTTAGCCATTTGGTCAGCTTGTCGAACTGGCATTTCTCGATGAAGGACAGGGGGTAGGATTTATAGACCGTGTGCGGGAACAGCAGCGGCGCGGCATCGTCGATTGTATTGATCGCATCGATACCCTGGTCGTCGGCCAGCTTTGCCAGCGCCGGCAACGCCGACCTCAGTTCCGCGAAACGCTTTCGCAGGCCGGCAAGCTGGATCGCGTCGCGCTCCTCCCCTCTCAGCGTAAAGCCTTCGTTGTAATGCGCTTCGACGAACGACAGCGGATCACGCTTCAGGTTCTCGACGAAATCAGACATAGCTTCCCCGCCTCATTCTTATCTGAGGCGATTATCCCACCTTTCGGGCCGATTGTGCATCGTGCATTTGCACCACGCACAAACAGGGCTGGAAGCAGCGCGATGCCTAATGAACGGCGACAACGCGTCCACGCACTTTGCGATCAGCCAGATCCTGAAGACTGTTGCGGATATCGTCGAAGCCGACCCTGCTGTCGATCACCATTCGGATCGCGCGCTTGGTATAAAGCTCCGTCAGATGACGGTGCATTTCCAACATATATTCGCGCGGGAATCCGCCGGCCAGGGCGCCGACGATCGAAATGTTTTTCAGCGTCAGAGTCTGGGGCGAGATCACACCCCAACGCCCGCAGGCAAAGCCGATCGGCAAAAGCCGCCCTTCTTGGGCGATGCAGTCGGCGGATTTTTCGAACATCTCGCCGCCGACCGGATCGAAAACTATGTCGGCGCCACGCCCGCCGGTGGCCTCATTCACCACCTGGACGAAATCGCCTGCCGTGTGATCGATCGCAATCTCAGCCCCGAGTTCGCGGCAGAGAGCAGCTTTTCCCTCACCGCCCGCAGTCGCGATGACCCTGGCGCCTAAAGCCTTAGCCAGCTGAATTGCCGCGAAACCCGTGCCGCCTGCCCCGCCATGTACCAGCACCGTCTCGCCCTGCTGAAGCTTGCCCCGCCGCACCAGCCCGATATAGGCAGTATGATAGGCAATCGTGAAAGCGGCAGCATCCGCGTCATCCATCCCGGCGGGAACCGGAAAGACCATCATTTCGTAGGTTTTGCAGGCGTCTGCAAAGGCGCCATGCCCCATGGTGAAGGCCGCGACGCCCATGACTTTGGTCCCAATCGCCGTCGAGGTACCGGGACCGGCATCGGTCACGGTGCCGACGAATTCCAGACCGGGCACGAAGGGTAACGGCGGCGTCAGGGGATAAACACCTCGGCACAGCAACACGTCCGGGAGCGCAAGTGCGCTGGCGGTGACCCGGATATTGAGCTCTCCCGGACCGGCAGGCTCAAGGTCGATCTCGACCTGTTTCAGTATATCCTTGGGTTCGCCTTGGCCGTTAACCTGCCATGCACGCACGTCTTCCTCCCTGATTTATCGGTTGGCGCCGATGGTCGGCATTTTATGTCGTGTGGTCAAGCGACGAGCATCACTATCTAACAGTTGGCGGTTAAGTGACGGAGATGGCTGAATGCAGGATTTGAACGATCTCTATTTCTTCGTCCAGGTCGTGACTCACGGCGGATTTGCCCCCGCCGGTCGCGCACTTCGCCAGCCGAAATCCAAGCTGAGTCGCCGCATCGCCCAGTTGGAAAACCGTCTCGGCGCGCGCTTGATCGAGCGATCCACCCGCCGCTTCCGCGTGACTGAGGTAGGCCAGCAATTCTATGAGCGCTGCCGCAATGTAATGACCGAAGTCGGCCAGGCGGAAGCGGTAATCGCCGAAGCTCAGGGCGAGCCGCACGGCACCGTCAGGTTCAGCTGCCCGATAGGGCTTATCGAGCCTCTGTCGCGGGCGCTTCCGACCTTTATGGCGCACTATCCGCGAATCAAGCTTCAGGTGCTGGCGAGCAACAGGCGGGTCGACCTGATCGAAGAGGGCGTCGAAGTCGCCATCCGCGTCCGCACGATCATCGATACGGACGCGACTCTGACGATGCGGACTTTGGGTAAAAGCCGCCGCATCCTGGTGGCGAGCCCCGCCTGGGCCGAGGCGAACGGCCCGATCCCCGGTCCTTCGGCGCTGAGCAGCTTGCCGACGCTCAGCATGACTGAACAGCCCGGGGAGGATCTATGGGAGTTGATCGCACCCGACGGGGCGGTCCACGCCGTGCGCCACGAACCGAGGATAGCCTGCGGCGATTTCGTTGCGCTGCGCGCCGCAGCAGAGGCCGGTCTGGGCGTCGCCCTTTTACCCTATCATTCCTGCGAACCTGCCCTGCGGTCGGGCAGGCTAATTCAATTGCTGCCGGAATATCAGGCGCCCGAGGGGACGATTTATCTGGTCTTCACCACGCGCCGTGGATTGCCGCCGGGCGTTCGCGCTCTGATAGATTTCCTGGCCGAACAGTTCCGCGACGACGCCCTGTTTGCCGGCAGATGACGGGTCAGCTTTCCTGGCGCGTCACCGACTGGGTCTTGGCGATGTCGCGCAGCAGATCGTCGACGCCTGCGGAGAGGAAGGCCAACGATGTCGGGTCGGTGAATTTGCCGTCCTGCATCTTCTGAAAGACACCGCCGATTACAGCCTGCGGGCGGAGAACGACGAGCGCGGCGATAGCGGTCAGCGTCTCGTTCAACTGGCCTTGGGCGCGCACGCCGCCGGTGCTGGCGGGGGACGCTGTAATCGTCAGAACAGGCTTGCCGGTCAGTTTTGCCTTGCCGTAGGGCCGCGACGCCCAGTCGAGAGCGTTCTTCAAAACGCCGGAGATGCCGTAGTTATATTCCGGCGAAGTAATGACCAGACCGTCTGCCCCATCGATGGCGACACGCAGCGCCTCGACCGCCGGCAGAGGCGGCTCGACATCGATATCCTGGTTGTAGAGCGGCAGATGGTCCAACGGAAAAATCACCATCGTCGCCTTGTCGGCGACGGCGTCGGCCAATGCTTTCAATATTGCCGTATTGGTAGATGCTTTCCGCAAGCTGCCGGAGATGCCGAGAAGACGCGGCTTATTGGTTCCAGTCATCGATATAAATCCTTAACGCAGGCCGGAAATACGAACCGGCAAATAGCTTTTTGCACGATATGCGACAAGGGTGATCGACTGCAAAACCATAAGAAAACCGCCGATCAGCAATTCAGCCTGAACAGGCGTAAAGCCGAATAGGCTCAAAAGCACCGGCGCGACCGTCTTTGTTCGCACAGGATGATAGACCGCGGCTGACAGGCCGGATGCGACATGAGCGATATGATTGAGCCCGAACGTAACCATCGACCGATCCTTCGTCGGCCTGACGTCAGACCGTTGGCGAAGAGATGGCTGTTCGATTACCCGCCGATTAGTAGTGAAATCGGGAACGCATCGTTCCCCCAGTGGAACGACCAGAGGCGCCGGCTATTTCGGCGCCATACGAATTGCCCCGTCCAGCCTGATGCATTCGCCCCTGAAATAGACGTTGCGAATCAACTCCGGAACAAGTGATGCATATTCCGGCGGCCGGCCCAGGCGTTTGGGGAACGGAACCGATCTGCATCTCAGCGACCTGCGTGTACCGCGCGATAGGTGGCTTTGATCCGCTTCGCGATCGACCACCGATGCACCTCCGACGGCCCGTCATAGATGCGAAAAGCTCGGGTATCGCGAAATATCTGCTGCACCGGCGTATCGTCGGTAACGCCGGCCCCTCCCATGATTTGAACCGAACGATCCGCAACACGGAACAGCGCCTCGGACACAGCGACCTTGGCCCGACCCGAGACGGCGGTGTCGTCGCGCAACGGCCCGTGCTGATCCAGTTGCCAGGCGGCGTGATCGATCGTCAGCATCGCCTGATGCAGGTCGATTTCATTATCCGCCAACATGAAGCCGACGCCCTCATGATCGATCAGCGCCTTGCCGAAACCCTGCCGGTGATAGGCGTAATCCGTGGCGATGACATGAGCCCTGTTCGCCGCGCCCCACCAGCGCATGCAATGGGTAAGTCTGGCCGGAGCCAGACGAATCTGCGCGGCGGTAAATCCGCCTTCGACCTCTCCCAAAATCTGGTCGGGTGTGACGCGCACATCGTCGAATCGCACGACCGCGTGTCCGCCGGGCATGGTGCGATCGATGGTGTTCAGAACCCGTTCTGTCACCACCCCGTGGTGCGGCAGGTCGACCAGGAACAAGGTCGCCGCGGACTCTGTCTTCGCCATCACAATGCCGATACCGGCACCTTCTGCTCCAGTAATCAGCCATTTGCGCCCGCTGATAACCCAATGATTGCCGTCGCGTCGTGCCGTTGTGGCGAGAAGGGACGGGTCCGAGCCCGCACCGCCGTCCGGCTCTGTCATGAAGAAGGCTGAACGCTTTTCGCCGGCTGCCAGCGGTCGCAGAAAATGCGCCTTCTGCTCGGGTGTGCCGACTTGATCCAGCAGATACATGTTGCCCTCGTCCGGAGCCATGAGATTCATGGCGACCGGGCCCAGCAGCGAAAAGCCGGAGGCGCGAAAGACCGTGGCGGTCTGACGATGGTTAAGGCCATAGCCGCCATAGGCCTGAGGTAGATGCGGCACGAGAAGCCCGGCGACCTTCGCCTTGGCTTGCATCTCACATCGCAATTCGTCCGACGGGCCATGAGAAAGAATCCGCGGATCCTTCTCATAGGGGATGATCTGGTCGCGGATGAAGGCAGCTGTCTTTGATTCCAACTCAAGTTCAAGCGCCGAACGGTTATAGTCAATCATTTCTGGTATCCCCGTATGTCCCAAACTGTTCTATAGACCGACCTTATGACGGATAAAATCGACTGCGTCGTGATCGGCGCCGGTGTCGTCGGCCTGGCGATTGCCCGTGCACTGGCAATTGCCGGTCGCGAGACCCTGATCGTCGAGCGCGAACGCGTCATCGGGTCGGGGATCAGCGCCCGCAACAGCGAGGTCATCCACGCCGGCATCTATTCCCCGCCAGGCACACTGAAAGCACGCCTATGCGTCGCCGGACGCCACCTGCTCTACGAATATTGCCGCGACCACGGCATCGCCCACCAGCGCTGCGGCAAGCTGATCGTCGCGACCGACGATATTCAGGCCGCCAAAGCCGAGGGGCTGATGCTAAACGCGCGCGCCAATGGCGTAACCGATCTCACCTGGCTCAGCGCGGCCGAAGTAAAGCGGCTTGAGCCGGAGCTGTTCACGACCGGCGCATTGCTCTCGCCATCGACCGGCCTGATCGATTCCCATGGCTATATGCTGGCACTTCTGGGCGACGCCGAATCCCACGGCGCGACGATCGCCTATGCAACAGCGGTCACCGGCCTTAAAGCCGTCGACGATGGCGTGGCCCTGACTTTCGGAACGGACACAGTTCCAACTTTGACGGCACGGGTAGTCATCAATAGCGCCGGGCTTGCGGCGATGGATATCGCCCGCAGATTTGGGGGCTTTCCTGGCAATTTCATCCCAAGGCTGCGCTATGCCAAAGGCAGCTACTTCACACTGAGCGGCGACTCCCCCTGTCGTCACCTGGTCTATCCGATGCCGGAACCGGGCGGACTCGGCATCCATCTGACCCTCGATCTGGCCGGTCAGGCGCGGTTCGGTCCGGATGTCGAATGGATCGATGAGCCGGAATACGACGTTAACCCCGCGCGCACCGGACATTTCGAAAAGGCCGTCCGGGATTACTGGCCGGGCCTGGACGTAAAGCGACTTAGCCCAGGCTACGCGGGTGTCAGGCCCAAGATCGCCGCCCCCGGCGAGCCGTCTGCGGATTTCCGGATAGACGGACCGGAAACGCATGGCGTTCCGGGCATCGTCAATCTCTTCGGCATCGAATCGCCGGGCCTGACCGCCTCGCTGGCGATCGCCCGGAAGGTTGCTCTCATGACTGCGGGCGAGTGACAGCAGGCAGGTAGCCAGCCCACCGAAAGGCGCTATAAGCATCCGGAAATGACTGGGAGGACGGATTTGTCATCGAGTACGCAGATATCTGCACCGCAATCTATGCGGACTTTTCGCGTGCTGCCCTTTACGCCGCCGCCCGGAGCATCGGGCCTCAGGCAACAGGTTCGCGCCTTTCTGGCCGACAATATGCCGCCCACCGACGCGCCCTATCGTGCCAACAGCTGGACCGTCGGCGATCGGGAATTCAGCCGGAAACTGGGGCAGGCCGGCTATATCGCAATGATTTGGCCCAAACAGTACGGCGGTCACGAACGCCACCCGCTGGAGCGCTATATCGTACTTGAGGAACTTCTAGCTGCGGGCGCGCCGGTCGGCATGCATTGGATCGCCGACCGCCAGAGCGGCCCGCTGATCCTGCGGTTCGGCACCGAAAAGCAACGCATGATGTTCCTTCCGCGCATTGCCGCGGGCGAACTCTTCGGCTGTATCGGCATGAGCGAGCCCGGCAGTGGCTCGGACCTCGCTTCGGTGCGCACACGCGCCATACGCGACGGTGATGGTTGGCGTGTCAGCGGCCAAAAAGTCTGGACCACCAACGCTCATAACGCCGGATTGATGATTGCGCTGCTGCGCACCGGAGAGCCAGGTGGCCGACAGGAGGGCTTGACCCAGTTCCTGATCGACCTGACCGCACCGGGTGTCACAGTGCGTCCGATAATCGACCTGGCGGGAGGACATGACTTCAATGAAGTGTTCTTCGACGATCTGTTCATTCCCGACGATATGCGCGTCGGAGCGGAAGGCGATGGCTGGAAGCAGGTAACCGCCGAATTGTCGCTCGAGCGATCTGGCCCCGAGCGATACATGTCGTGTTTTGCCTTATTCCTCGAGATGGTGCGCCGCGCCGGCCCGACGCCGGACGCCGCAATGACGGCACTGATCGGCCGGTTATCGGCTGAGATGTGGACGCTGCGACACATGTCTATGTCGACTGCCGCTCAACTTGCGGCAGGCAACGACCCGACGCTGGAAGCCGCGATCGTAAAGGACCTTGGAAACAGCTTCGAGCAGGAACTGCCGCGTTTGGTGCAGGCTGCGGCCGATGCCGATTTGGACCTGTCGTCGAATGAGGACCTAGCGCGCTTACTGGCGCTTCTGCTGCAGATTTCACCGTCATTTTCCCTGCGCGGCGGAACGCGCGAAATCTTGCGCGGTATCATCGCGCGAAGCCTGGGCCTGCGATGAGCGAAGAACCAATGAACGACGATCAATCGCTCCTCACCGATGCAGCCGGCCGGCTGTTCGGCGATCTTGCGCTCCGGCGCGAGGAAGATTTCACCACGCTTTGGACGCTGGTCGAGGAGGCGGGTTTTCCGCTCTTGCTGGTACCGGAAGCCGACGGCGGATTCGGCGGTCGTTGGCGCGACGCGTTTGCTGTGCTGCGTCTCGCCGGATACCACGCGCTGCCGCTACCGTTGGGCGAGGCGATCCTGGCGGCCTGGTTGCTGAACCGCTGCAACCTGGCGCAGGTCGAAGGTTTGACGACAATCGCGCCGCGGGTCGAAGGCGTCTTCGTCGAAGGCCGCTTCACCGGCTCGGTCGCGGGCGTCCCCTGGGGACAGGAGGCCGCCAATATCGTCGCGCTGCTCAACGGCACACTGATTGTGCTGTCCTGTGGCGATTCCGTCAGCATTGAACCCCATGAAAACCCGGCTGCCGAGGCTCGCGACACGCTCCATTTCGAACGTGCCCTGGCCCCCAATGCCCCCTGCGGGATCGACCTGACGGCGCTGGGGGCTCTCATCCGCACCGCGCAAATCGCCGGCGCGATGGATGCAGCCTTGGCCCAGTCCATTGCCTATGCCAACGAGCGGGTCCAGTTCGGCAAGCCGATCGGCAAGTTCCAGACGCTGCAGCATAACCTTGCGGTCTTTGCCGAAGAGGCGGCTGCGGTCAATTGCGCTGGCCAAGCCGCATTCGCGGCCGCCGATAAATACGACGGTGTGGCAGGATTCGAGATCGCCGCCGCCAAGCTTCGCGCCAACATGGCTGTGGGTGTCGGCACGTCGACTGCGCATCAAGTGCATGGCGCAATCGGCTTTACCCGGGAATATAGCCTTCATACGCTGACCCGCCGCCTTTGGTCCTGGCGGTCAGAATTCGGGAACGATCGGCTGTGGTCGCAAAGGCTGGGCGACCAGGTAATAGCCGCCGGCGCAGCTGCGTTTTGGGCTAACCTCACCGAACGATCCGACGCATGAGGTTCTGCGACCGACTTCCGCCCGCTATTGCTGTCGCCTTTTGGACCGCGATCGCAATAGTATCGCCGACACAAGCAGCCGATTCCGACGCGCTGCGTAAAATCGTCATCGACCAGTGCGTGCCGCACATGCAAGCTCGCGGCAACCCGGCGCCCTGCGCGTCTGCGGACTCGGCCGCGGGTTTCGCCCTGTTGAAAGACCGCAGCGGCAAGACGCAATTCCTTCTGATCCCGACCGAGCCGGTCACCGGCATCGAAAGCCCGCTTATTCTGGCGCCCGGCGCCCCTAATTACTGGCAGGCGGCTTGGACCGCCCGCCATCTGGTGGAGGGTCTGGCAGGACGGACGATTCCCCGCGACGATATCGGTTTGTCGATCAATTCCGCCTATGGGCGCAGTCAGAACCAGTTGCATATCCACGTCGATTGCATTCACCCCGAGATCCGCGACGCCTTACGGCTCAGCGACGCGAAGATCGGAGCCCATTGGACGGATTTGAACATCGACCTTCAGGGCCATCGCTATCGTGCCATGCGCCTAGAAGGGGAAGAATTGGGTACCCGCAACCCGTTCAAGATTCTGGCGGATGGCGACCCGCAGGCCGCTGCGGATATGGGACGCGAAACCCTGTCCGTCATCGGTGCAGTTTTCTCCGATGGTAAAGCGGGTTTCTATTTGCTGAGCGATCGGGCCGCGGTCACGACCATGGATATGGCGTCGAGCGAAAGTCTGCTTGACCATGACTGCGCGGTGCTCAAGTAATCGGCGGCTATTAGGGAAAAAGAGGGAAGCATGAGCGTCGAGATCGAATCGCTATATTCCGCCGTGGCCGGCGACGGGCCGCCGTTGTTCTTTCCCAATCCCGAAATCCCGGCGACTTTCAATTTCGATCAGGGTCTCGCCGCACCCGAGAGCTTTCCCAAAGAAGATTTGATTCGCCTGACCAGGCTCGTCCTGGAGCGGGACGGGCCCGACGTGCTCGACTATTTCGACCCCGCGACCGGATATGAGGAACTGGTCTTCGGTTATCGGCAGTTGCGCATCCGGCTGGCCGACCGCATTAAGAAAATGCAGGGGCGCGATCTGGGGCCGATGGGCATCATCCTGACATCGGGCTCGGTCCAGGGCATAGCGATGGCCGTTAACGGCTATGTGAACCCGGGCGATGTCGTTCTGGTCGAGGCTTCGTCCTTCCCATACGCGCTGCGCTACATGGGCATGGCCGGGGCCGACGTGCGCAGCGTCCCGGTCGACCATGACGGCATGGAGGTCGAGGCAATTCCGGCGATGCTGGCTGCCATTGCGGCCGAGGGCAAACGGGTCAAACTGGTTTATACCATCCCGACTTTCCAGACGCCGACCAACACCGAAATGTCCGTCTCCAGGCGGCATCAGCTTCTGGATCTGGCGAAGAGCAACGGCTTCGTCATTATCGAGGACGAGGTCTACGGCGACCTGCGCTTCGCCGGCGAAGATCTGCCGACCCTGCTCAGCCTCGACGATAGCGGTCTGGTGATTCAATGCGGCAGTTTCAGCAAGATCGTCGCGCCGGGACTGCGACTGGGCTGGATGGCAGGCGACCCGCGCGCCATCGGCGCTTTGGCGGCCGTTCGTCAGGACCTGGGGGTCGGCCAATGGCTGGCTCGGGTGATGAACGAATATATGAAAGAGGGATTGCTGGAACCCCATCTCGTGCGGGCTCGGGCAATCTACAAATCCAAAGCCATGACTGCGGTCAAGGCAATGCGCAAACATTGCGCGCCATACGTCAAATTCCGCGAACCGCGCGGGTCGTTCTATCTCTGGGTGGAAATCGACAATCGCGTGGACTGGGAGCGGGCTGCCCGTTTGGCCGAACGGGAAGGCATATTTTTCCGGCCGGGAGAGCGTTTCATGGGCGAGCCGAACGGACGGCAGTTCCTGCGCCTGGCCTACAGCCATGTCTCCGAACAGGTCGTCGCCGACGGCATTGCTAAATTGGGCGGCATTTTGCGCGCCTGCGCCCGCAACTGAGCGCATCGGATGGAACTGCGCGCTAAAACTCTGGCTACTGGCTTCGCCTTCCCCGAGGGTCCGCGCTGGCATAACGGCCAACTCTGGTTCTCGGACCAGCACGGGGGCAGCGTGCATATACTCAGCCCGGACGGAACCGAGGTCGAATCCTTCGCCGTACCCGGACGGCCATCAGGCATGGGTTGGCTGCCCGACGGCGACTTGCTGGTCGTATCGATGCTGGAACGGCGGCTATATCGTCGGCACAACGGGGCGCTGTCCCAGTACGCCGAACTGGGCGCACTTCACCCCGGCAACAGCAACGACATGGTCGTGGATAAGAACGGTCGAGCCTATGCCGGGAATATCGGTTTCGACTTCGATGCCGGCGAGACTTTTACCCCGACGGTAATCGCGCTGGTTTCGCCCGACGGCACCGTATCGGTTGCAGCCGGAGAGATCGACTGCCCCAATGGTTCGGTGATCACACCGGGCGGCCGCACGCTGATCGTCGCGGAATCGATGGGCAAACGCCTGACCGAATTCGATATCGGCGCCGACGGCAAATTGACCAACCGGCGTGTCTTCGCCGACCTTGGCGAGCGCGTTCCGGACGGTATCTGTCTGGATACCGAAGGTTGCGTCTGGGTCGCGGCTCCTTTCGCGGGGACGGCACTCAGAGTCCGCCGGGGCGGCGAAATTGCCGATAGCGTCCCGATCGAAGGCGCAGCACCTTATGCCTGCATGCTGGGCGGCGCTGACGGACGGGACCTGTTCTTGTGCTGCGCCACCCATCACGAACCACACCTGACTGTCCAGGTCCGCACCGGCCGTATCGACGTTGCCCGTGCGCCCGCACCAGGGGCGGGTTGGCCATGAGCGATCCGACGCCATGAGCAGTGCCAAATATTTCGACCCGCCGGGCATGCGCTTCGGCGGGATGAGCCAGGCGGTGCGCTGTGGCGAGATGATTTTTGTATCCGGCCAGGTCGCTCTGAAAGACGGGCAGGTCGTCGGCGTCGGCGATCCCGCCGCGCAGGCCAGGCAGTGTTTCACCAACATCGCAGCTGTCCTCGCAGAGGCGGACGCGACACTTGGCGACGTCGTCAGCGTACGATGTTACTTGACCGACAAGGCAGCCTATTCGGGATACGCCGAGGTTAAAAACGCTATCTTCGCCGACCATCCACCAGCCTCGACAACTGTCGTCGTTGCCGCTTTACTGCTGGCCGACCTGCTGATGGAAGTCGAAGCGGTTGCCTGGATGCCGCAGCCCGAATAACGGCGAAATATTCTGAAGGGAAATGCGATGCAAGGCCAAACAGCGATTCCGACACCGAAGGAGTTGGTGACCCGCGCCCGCGCGATGATCCCAACCTTGATCGAACGCGCACCGCGCCAACAGGCGGCGCGTCGGATTCTCGATGAGACGATGGCGGACCTGAAGAATGCCGGTTTTTTTAGGATTCTGCAGCCCAAGCGTTGGGGCGGCTACGAGCTCGCTCCACGGACCTTTTTCGATGTCCAGATCGCCTTGGCGGAGGGCGATGTTTCGGTCGGCTGGGTCTTCGGCATTCTGGGCGTACATAGCTTCCATCTGGCTCTCTTCGACGACCGGGCAGCCGAAGATGTATGGGGCCAGGACAGCAACGCGCTCGTCGCTTCTCCCTATTCGCCGGGAAAGGCCGTACCGGCCGAAGGCGGCTATCGCCTGACTGGGCGTTGGAGATTCTCCAGCGGAACGGAACATTGCGATTGGATATTCCTGGGCGGCGTCGTGGATCACGGCGACAGCCATGATTCATTCCTGCAGGCCGATTTTCGGACCTTCCTTCTGCCGCGCAAGGATTATCAGATCATCGACACTTGGAAAGTCGTCGGCCTTAAAGGGACCGGCAGCCAGGATATCATCGTAGATGGTGCGTTCGTACCGGAACATCGGACGCATCTGATGAAGGACGCGACCGAGGGCACAAATCCTGGCAGCGCACCGAAATCCAGTTCGCTCTATCGCTTTCCTTATTGGCAGATATTCCTGCGCGCCGTCTCGACCGCAGCGATCGGCGGACTTCAGGGGATGGTGAATGCCTTTGTCGAATACGGCGCCAAGCGTGTGTCCATTACGGGCGCCAAGACGATTTTCGACCCGGAGGCGACATTGGCCCTGGCCGAGGCGCGCGCCGGAATCGACGAAATGCGAGCAACCCTACGCCGAAACTTCCAGCGCATGGCGATCTTTGCCGAGATGGGCGAAAAGCCGTCGCTGGACGATCGGCTGTTGTTTAAATTTCAATGCACGTCGGTGGCCAAGCGCTGCGCGACACTGGCGCTTCCACTATTCGAGGCCGCGGGCGGCTCCGGCATTTTCGAAACGCAACCCTTCGGGCGCTACTACACGGATATCGTGGCGATGGGAAACCATGTCGCCAACAACTTCCGCGGCGCCGGGCGTAACTGGGGTGGCGTGATGATGGGGCTAGAAAGCCAGGATACGCTGCTTTAGCGCATCCAGCGACTTGCGGAGTTCAGTCGGCGGCTGCCGCCAAAGTGCGCCAAGCGGGCAGAACGACCCTGGCATACAGCGCTCCGCCACCGCGATTGGCCATAGTCAGCGTGCCGCCGTGCAAATCCACCAACGCACGCACCAGCGGCACCTCGGGCAAATCGATGCTGACGGTCGAAGACGACTGAAAGCGATCGGCCGATTGCTGATTGGCAAAAATCTCCAGCTCTGCGCCGCGATCGGCGGCCAGACGAACCGAGATCACGAATTCGCAATCCAAGCCGGCGAGAACTGCCAAGTGATCTAGAAGATCGATGAATATGCGCTCGATCATTCGACGGTCGCCACGAATCGGCGGAACGTTGGGTTCGATGCGGCATAGGATACGCGCCGCGGAACCCCGGCGTTCGCGCACCACCTGGGCCGCTTCCAGCGCAACGCTGTGCAACTGAACCGGCTCGCCCCGAGGCTCGAGAGGCACATGCTCCTCATCGGCCTGAGCCAGAATATGCGTCACCATCTCAAGGAGATGTGCTGCGCTGGTTTTGATGTCCTGGGCGTAGGAGTGATAGCGGGCCGGTGTTACCGGTCCGAATACCTCCTCCGAGATGACCTGCGAAAAGCCCAATATGGCGTTCAGCGGCGTTCTCAGTTCGTGGCTCATCTGGGCCAGGAATGCGCGCTTGGCGCGCTCAGAGGCTTCGGCCCGCCACATCGCCGACAACAGCTGTTCCTCGGCAAGCTTTCGCGACGTCATATCGAGCGAGACCGTGATGATGCCCGATATCTTTTCGCTTGCATCGCGTAGAGGCAATTTGGTCGTGAACAGAACCTTGCGGTCGCCGGCCGCGCCGCGAATTTCTTCCTCGACCTGATTGATCGTCGTGCCGTTGGCCAGAACCGATTGATCTGCCTGGCTCAACGCATAGCTATGGTCGGCGGCGAACAGTTCCTCCGGCATTCTTCCAATGGCATGAGCGCGCGCCAAACCGTAGGTGTCGCTCCAGGCCTGATTCACATAAAGATATTGCCGCCGGGTGTTACTGACGCTGATCAACGCGGGCACGGCGTCGATCAATTGCCTGAGACGCCCCTCCAACTCCTGGATATTGACCGAAAAATTATAGCTGTCCTCGACGATCTTGCGTTCGAGCGACAGTGCATGATTGCGGACGGTGCGCTGATGTTCGCGCAGCTGCAGCAGATTGCGCAGACGTATCCGAAATTCCTGGTGATCGATCGGGCTTAACAGAAAATCGGTGGCTCCGGCCTGAAGCGCCTTGTACCGGAAATCCTTATCTTCATAGATCGTGACGATGACGATCGGAATTTCGCTGCAGTCAGGCAATTCGCGCAGAGCCGCAACGAAGGCCGCGCCGTCCATGCCCGGCATGCTGTAGTCGGAAACAACGAGATCGGGCGGGTTCTCTTTCGCCGCCTCAAGAGCCAACGCCGGACTAGGAAACGTGTCAACTTCGCCACCGTCGGTCAGCCCGAGAGCCAACTGCTTCATGATCCGCAAGTTGCTCGGCTGATCGTCAACGATCATGATGCGCATCTTGTACTGCGCCGTCAGTCGCGTCCGCGCTATGTTGGTCGCCACGCTGGAACTTCGAGCCGGTGACATATTAAAATCTTTCCTTTACAATCCCTTCACCAAATGAGCATCGGTCTCGATTGCTGAAGAAACACCAGTCGGCAAAGTAAGCATTTTGCTTGCAATCCAAAAACTCTCGTTTCAGATCGACGACGTGACGCCTAGTGAATAGCAGCTTTCCTCTAAGCGTTGAAGGGGCTTGCACCATCGGAAAATTAATCGCGTTGGACGCGGCCGGAAATCAGGGCCTTCATGGTTGAGAGGCCCCGGCCCCAATCTGTGGGTGTAAGAGGGAAAAGATTGCGTGCTCTGTTCCGTTACTGGAACGAAAAGCGCGGCGATCTGCCGATGCCGCAGCGTGCGCAAATCGACCCGATCGAGATCGCGCGCCTGCTCCCGGTTGTCGTGATGGCCGATGCCGCGCCGACTGGCGCGCGCATAAGGCTGATCGGCACCGAAGCGACCGTCGGATATGGCCAGGAAATGCGCGGACGCCTCGTCGACGAGATGGATTTCGGCGAATTCACGCCCTTCTGGCAGGAAGCATTCGCGCTGGTGGCTGCATCGGCTGGCCCGGCGTTTGCCGCGGGAACCTTCACAAAGGGTAATCAGCACTGCTGCGTGGAGATCGCACTGATGCCGCTGAGTGAGGATGGGCTCAGAGTCAGTCAGATTTTCGGTGGCTTGCTGATCGCACCGGTCGACCAAAGTGGAATGATCGCGCCGCGATCCGCGCCGGCATATGTCTCGCGCATCGTTGACGATTACGAAGCAAATTGCTCAGCGTCCGAGCGATGCTGCCGCTGACAAAATATCCGATAAGGCGGAGATAACAAAAAACTGCTATAAGGCGGATATGAACTTACGTGCCTTCGCTCGTTTTCTCTCGTTTCCGGCGCTAAGCCGGATACCGGCCTCGCTGCGCGGCAGACCCGACAGCGAGCATGAGATGAGCTTCAATCGTCTCGCACTGTGCCTGATCATCTTTTCCTATTTGATGGTTCTGGTGGTCTCCGGCTCGGGCGGGATCACGCGACAGCTCGTTCTGATGTTTCTGTATCCCGCCGTCGCTGTCGGGATATTCCTGCATATTCTATGGCGGCCTCAACGCTCCTACGCGCGTCGCTATTTCGCCCTCTTCGTCGATATCGCCACGCTGTCGTATCAGCTTCACATCGGCGGAGAGATCGCGTCGGTATTTTTCCCGCTTTACCTCTGGACGGTATTGGGAAACGGCTTCCGCTTCGGGCTGAACGCGCTGACGGCTGCAATGTGCGTCGCGCTTGCGGGATTTACCTGGGTCGTCCTGACCACCCCCTTCTGGTACGATCAGGCATATTTGTCTGCCGGAGGCTTGGTCGGCCTGCTGGTGCTGCCGCTTTATTCCGGCACGCTCATCCGCAAGCTGTCCTTCGCCAAACAACAGGCCGAAGAGGCCAACCAAGCCAAAAGCCTATTCCTGGCGAGTGTCAGCCATGAGCTGAGAACCCCCCTAAACGCGATTATCGGCATGAGTTGGCTTCTGGCCGACACCGAGCTTGATGTCGAGCAGCAGGACATGGCGCGCACCGTACAGGGCGCGGCCAAATCCCTGTTGTCGCTCATCGACGGCATATTGGATCTGTCCCGCATCGAAGCCGGCCATATGCCGACCAATGCGGTCGACTTCGACTTGGCGACGCTGCTTGCCGATGTCCGCGGCATGGTCACAGCACAAGCGCGTACCAAGGGGCTGCGCCTGGGGCTTCATATTACTGCGCGAACGCCGTTGGCCCTGCGCGGCGACCAGCGCCACTTGCATGAAATTCTAATGAATCTCGCGGGCAATGCGGTGAAGTTCACCGACTCCGGCAGCGTCATGATTTCGGTCGATGCGACACCCCTCTCCAGCACCAAGATGCATGTCCGTTTTGAGGTGTCCGACACCGGCGTCGGCATCGCCGAAGATGCCGTTGGGCGAATCTTCAACAGCTTTACCCAGGCTGACGAGACCATTATCGACCGGTTCGGCGGAACGGGATTGGGTCTTGCCATCTGCCGTCGTCTCGTCGAATTGCTGGGCGGCGAAATCGGCGTGGATAGCCAAATCGGGGTCGGAAGCAATTTTTGGTTTACCCTCGACCTGGACCGCCAGCAGAGGGCCGAGGCAGATCAGCCCAATTTCGTCAGCGCCAGGGTCATCCTTCTGTCGTCCGACGAATCCATGGCAAAACATATCGCCGCCTTGGCTGCGCCCTGGAAGGCAGACATCCAAGTCGCCGCCAACGCAGCGCAGGCGATCAACCTTGTGCGCGCCAATGCCGATGGAACGCCAAGAACGCTGATTTTGCATAAGGAGGGGCTGACCTCCGACGTGGGCGCGCTGGCGTCGGCGCTGCAGGGGCTCGATCCGACCGGCAGACTTCCGCTTATTTTGATCGACGACACCTACGCGACCGGCCTTCCCGAGGTATCGGTGCGGCGACATTTCACGACCGTGCTGTCACCTGCGGTCGATGAGCAGGAACTGCGGGCGGCGCTCCAGATCGCCTGCGGCCCGCGCGGCGGCTTGATCTCAATTCCGGCCGCGGTGGCCGACACGGCACAGGCAGGCCCCGAACGCACGCTGCAGATTTTGGTCGCCGACGACAACCGCACCAACCAACGCGTGGTGGCCAAGATTTTGGAGCGCGCAGGTCATCAGGCAAAGGTCGTGAGCAACGGCGAAGAAGCGCTCGATGCCCTGGAGCAAACGCAGTTTGATCTGGTGTTAATGGACGTCAATATGCCGGTGATGAACGGGCTGGAGGCTACCAAACTCTTTCGCTTCACATCGCTTGGCCTGCCGCATGTCCCAATCATTGCGCTGACCGCCGACATAACACCGGAGGTCGCTCAGCGCTGTTCCGACGCCGGTATGGACGCCTGCATCACCAAGCCGGTCGAACCGGCGCGATTGTTGGAAATCATCGACACTATGGTGCCCAAAGACCCGACCGACATTGTATCTATTGCCGCGTTCTCACCGCCTGTTACCGATATCGCGTCCCACCCAAGGTTCCGGCCGGCGAGCCCTCTTCCGGCCATCGACATGCGTGTGTTGGCCGAATTGGAAACGCTGGGTGGCAAGTCGTTCCTTGCGGATTTGATAAAGGAGTTCGTGAACGACGCCGGGGTGCTTGTCGCCGAAATCGCGGCGGCGGCAGAAGCTGTCGATGTGAAGTTGTTCCGCGATCAGGCTCATGCCCTGCGGAGCGGCGCCGCCAATATCGGGGCGAAGGGGCTTTATGACCTATGCCTTCAGTGGCGGCAGATCAGCGAAATGGAATTGCAATTGGATGGACACCGGCATGCAGAACGGCTGACAGCCGAACTGGATCGGGTCCGTCAGGCGCTGCTTCAGCACCAGGCCGCCTCGGCTCAGTCGGAAAGCATGCATTGAATCGTCTCGCGAATGGACTCTATTGAGCAAAACCCGGCAAGGGACCCCGTTCGTCCCTTGCCGGTTTCGCCCGATATCGGCGGCCGCCCGTATTCGGTCGCCGATATATCCCGCAGATGGTTCGTTACTCCGCCGACAGAGCCGAGACGTTGCCCGCACTCTGCGATGCGCGACGCCGATCCTGCGCCGACATCAGGCGAGTCATCCTGCGCAAGTCGGTTTCGCTGAGACCAAGGGCAGCCTCGACCCAGATATCGGTTACATCCCGCAACTCTTCGAACGTCACCGGATTGACGCGCTTACGGGCGGCAAACACCGCCCGATAGGCGTTATGCCTATAGGCATGGCGGTCGATATATTCGCGCACTGCCTGCTCGCCTTCCCCGTCCTCGGCCAGAATATCCACAACTCCCATCTCGTGCAGTTCCTCAGCCGAGTAAACGCGGCCGCTGAGAATCATCTTTTCTGCGCGTGCGGCATCCAACCGGCGCGATAGGAAGGAATAGGCGCCCATCCCCGGAAACAGGTTGAAAAGAATTTCTGGCAGGCCCAGCTTCGCGCTCCGTTCGGCCACAATCATGTCCATAGACAGCGCGCACTCAAAACCCCCGCCCAGCGCGTCGCCCTGCACCAATGCCAAGGTGACGACCGGAACCTCGAACGAGATATGCGACGTGTGTACGACCTTGATGCAAGTATAGGCATAGTCGCGAAGGGCTTCACGGTCCCCGGCGCGGATTTTTTCGGCAAATAAACCCAAGTCGCCACCCAAATTGAACGTCCCGGGCACCCGGGAGTTGACGACGAAATAATCGAACGGCGTCTGCGCTTCATGTGCGCGCTCCGTGAACATCTGTTTGATTGAGCGCTGTACGTCGGTCATGTCGCTGAGCAACCCCGGCGAGAAGCTGCCTCTTCCCTGCGGCAGCATAGTGCACCAATAGGTGCGCGCCTCTGGGTCGATATGAACATCGAGATTGTCATATTGTTTTGCGGCAACTTCGACATGCGCAGGCACCAATGTCTGGTGTGTTGCATCGGCGGAGACATCGGAAACAAGCGTCGGCAAACCAAATTTCTTTTGGATATAAGTCATTTGCGGGACTCCTTAGGTTGGTAACTACGGGATTTTACAAGTTACGGGCTTGCTGGTGGGTTCAGATAAAACCGACAATCACAATAAGAAAGCCACGTTTGGCCCAATTGTTCGCGGTAATAATGTCAAATTATTACCAGGTCGTCTACAAAACTGCTGTCGGCGTCCTGTAAGTGTCTGTATAATTTTAATAAACTTAAGCAGGCTGCTCAAATCCCTTTATGCGCGGGATGAGAATTCTTGCGCCTGACTCTTGCTGTTAATCCAGGAAGAGGATCAATGCGAAAACTACATAGAGCGAACTCGCCCAAGCTAAGCGGATCGCTGTAATCTTTCCGCTGCGGAACATCGCGAACAATGCCCCGGTCGCCGCAAGCGTAACGATGCCGGCCAAAATCAGCGGCCTCTGTAACAGCCAGGGCGTGAAGAACAGGCCTAGTGCGCTGGGTATTGTCGCCTGGATCATCATTGCTCCGCTGATATTGCAAAGCGCCAGCCGTTCCTTGCCCTGCCTTACCCAGATAATGGCATTCATAGTTTCCGGCATTTCCGTCGCGATCGGGCTGAGCAACAATGCCAACGGTTGGGGCGGAATTCCAAGCCACGGCCCGATAGCGCCGAACTGATGCACGAAAACACGCGAAGCGATAAAGATCACGAATAATGCAGCGCTTGTCTGCAAGCCTGCCCAAAAAAGCGATGGGTGGGCATCGCCAGGCCGGAACTTCAACGGCTCCAGTTCGTCGACCTGCGCAGCGTCCGTCGGCGTCCGCAATTCCTTCACGACATAAAGTGCATAGGCTGCGAGGAAGAGAAAACCCAGCCAGGATTTTCCCTGAAAGGCGACGAGACCCAGCGCTATCTTGAACACGAAAATGCCCAGAAACCACCCTTGATCGCGGCTGAGCCTATGCGCGTCGACGTCCAGCTTTTCTTTGCGCCGCACGGCCAAGGTCCGCGAGCCCAACAGAGTCAAACCCACAACCGAATAGGCCAACGTGCTGAGCGCGAGCGGCCCACCCAGAGCCGCGCCGACGCCGATATTTTTCTCGTCGGCATTAGCTCCAAACACAACGGCAACCAGCGTCACCACACTTTCCGGCAGGGCCGTCCCGAACGCCGCCAAAATGGTACCAGTAGCCGTTTGGCCTATGCCGAGACGTTGCCCGACCCATTCCACCCCATTCACGAAGAATTCGCACGCCAGATAGATTGCGACGGCCGATCCGAGGAATAATAAAAGCGTCAGAAACATGCTCATCCATCGGGGCCGGTTTGAACAGTCAGTCGCTTCGCTGCCAGCTCAAACGGTTAATTTCGAGTCTCTCGCCCGAGGTCGGGAGAACGCCTCTTTGCCACAGACCGTCCCCTTGCCCCCGGGGTGGCTTGAACAAAGGCCTTGCCTGAAGTTGCTGCGATCCAATAACGATTAGATAGCCATTGGGAATAGACCCTGGCAAGCGCCCATCGGGAACCTTTGGTGCTGCCCCTTGGCTTGGCGGGTTATTGACGCATTAAGGGTGACCAACCACCTTCAGTTGGCATGCCAATCCCGTTTGAGGCTTCCTCATGAAATATCATTCGACCCGCAACGACCTGAATTCCAACTCAAAGAGCGTGGCAATCGATATTCTGAATGCCCGTCTGGCGGACGGGATCGATCTGGCTCTTTTGACCAAACAGGCTCACTGGAACATCAAGGGACCGCAATTCATCGCACTGCATGAGATGATCGATGGCTTCAGGACTGAGATCGATCTGCACGTCGATACAATGGCTGAGCGGGTCGTCCAGCTGGGCGGGACTGCGCTGGGTACGACACAGTCCGTGTCCCAGGCGACCACACTGTCGTCCTATCCGACCGATATCTACAAATCCGACGATCATCTTCATGCGTTGATCGAACGTTACGCAAAGGCTGCCAATCAAGTCCGCGCAGCGATAACCGAGGTTGACGACGCAGGGGATGCCGACACCGCAGACATCTTCACTGCCTATTCACGGGCCCTCGACAAGGCGCTTTGGTTCCTTGAGGCCCACATCTCGGGCTAACGCAACGCCCAGCGATCAAAATATATGAGCAAGAAAAATCCCAAGTCACCTTGCGTCGATATTTGTAAAATCGACAAGGAAAGCGGCTATTGCACCGGATGTCTGCGTAGCAAGCATGAAATCAAGATCTGGAAAACGCTCTCGAAGTCGCAGCGTCGCTCGTTAATCGAATCGATTTCGCTCAGAACGCTGTGATTTCAGGCGGCCTGAACATCATAACTGAATGTTCGTCTACCTAAAGGTTATCTTCTCTACTACTGCCATTGTCGTCGACTTATTCACGTGTAAATAATGAAACATTGAAGATGTATTATTAAGCTTTTCCCCTTGTCGAATAGTCTGTTACGTTGAACCCTAATGCTAAAATCCCTATAGATAATATGGGGAGAAAGGGAGAGACTCTCGATGATTGGGGAACACTCCATCGGGGAATCGGAGCGTCCGCGGGTCAAGCTGCGTCGCAACGAAAAACATATCGTGACAAAGCGCAGTCTATTCGCCGCTGCTATTAAAGTAGTGGGAAAATATGGCTATGCGGGCGCTTCGGTAGCGAGAATTACGGCTGAAGCCGGTATCGCCCAAGGAACATTTTACCTGCATTTTGAGAATCGACAGGCCTTGCTCGATCAGCTTTTGCCGGTTGTGGGACAAGCCGTCGTTCAAGCCATGCGCGAAAGGCTCGACGACAAGCTATCCGAGGAACAACGGGAGGTCGAGCGCTGTCGTGCTTTCTTCGACGTTCTCCACGAAGTCCCGGAGTTCTTTCGTATCCAGAACGAGGCCGAGCTTTTTGCCCCCGACGCCTATACGAACCATATTGACGGGGTCGTATCCAGCTATGTTCGCGCGCTGAAACGCGGATTCGATCCCCAAGACCCGGACGGCTATTCAGACGATGAACTTGAGGTTATCGTCCATATTTTGTTGGGCGCGCGGGCCTGTATGGGCAAACGCTATGCGAATTTGGACAATGAAGAGAACGTGCCCGAATATGTTATTTCGGCCTATTCGAAACTGATGCGACGCGGACTGTTTCCGAACAAGGCTGCAATCTCCGCCTAGCATTTTCGGTTCATATTGTATCGAGCTTGCCCCGGCATTCTCGGGTGCATCAAGCTGAACCAGTAACGTTCTAAAGCGGGCAACGCATCGGTTTACGCCGACAATACATCGCACAAAAAGAAACGGCGCTTCCCCGAAAGAAGCGCCGTTTTGCGTTAGTATTGTGACCGGCTTATGAGGCCGCGCCGCCGTCATAGACGATCTGGACGCGCCGGTTCTGCGGCTCCTTAACACCGTCGGCCGTCGGTACCAGCAGGTCGCGCTTGCCCTTGGCCACGATCTCGATCTCCGACGAAGGGATGCCGTCCTTCTCGAGTTGGGCCGCAACCGATTCCGCACGGCGGCGGGAGAGTCGCATGTTGTAGGCGTCCGAGCCGACCGTATCGGTGTGTCCCGTGACAGTCAGCTGAGTAACCTTTGCCGGGCCGGCATTCTTCGCCGCCTGATCGACGATAGATGACGCTTGGGGCGTCAGATCAGACTTGTTGAAGTCGAAGAACACCAGATAGCTCTTCGAAACCGATGGCGCCGGTGCAACTGCTGGCGGCGGCACATAGGCGGCTGCCTGAGTCGACCCACCGAACGAATCCGGTCCGAATTCATAGCGCAGGGTAAAGCCGCCCATGCGCGGTTGCGCTGGCTGGAAGCCTATCTCGCCAATGGCGGCATAGGCGGCCAGGGCGCCGTTGACCACTGAATTATTATTCAGGTTGGTCACGAAGGCCCGTGCGCTAAGTCCTGTATGACCCAAAACATCTTTCCAATCGAGGCTCATGTCGATCGTGTGGTGGCCTGGAAGGATATCTTCGGGCGTAATATCAGCGACATCGCTGCTGATCGAGTGCTGTACCCAGGAATAACTTCCGGTCAGGCTGACATCGCCATATGACTTGTCAATGAAGGAGAAGTGATACGTCGCGGCACCGTTGGCCTTATATTCGGGCAGAATTTCAAACGCGACGCCTGGTACGGACATCTGTCCGGTGCCGGCTGCGTTCGGACCCTGGAAGTTTTTGTATTTGCCTTTGTTGTACTCGGCATCGCCATGGATTTCTAGGTCGGGGAACGGCAGCACGGTGAATTGGAAATCCCAACCGTAAAGGTCGCCATCGCCGACGTCGAGAAAGGGCGTGCCCAGATTCTTCACGCCGTTAAGGCCTTCATAGGCGCCGGTAGTCTGAATTTCGATGCCGCGATAGACGCCGTAGAACACGCTGGCATCGATCCGAGCCTTGACGCTCTCCATACCGATCGCACCGAGGTCGAAGTCGGACTTGATGCCGGCTTCATAGTTGTTCAGGTGCTCGGGCTTATAGATCTCGATATTGGAATCGACGAAGTTCTGGCCGTTGAAGCCGCCAGTTTTATAGCCGAGGCTGTTATTAATATAGATCATCGTCTCCGGTAGTATTTGATAGTTGAGCTGCAACGTATAGCTGGGCGACCGGAAGCGTGCATGCTGCGAAGTGAAGGCGGTCAACGTATTGATCGGGTCGCCAGCTGGGCACGAAGTGACGCAATAGCTGCCGCCGGCTGTATAGAAACTATCCCACGAATAGCGGAAGCCACCCGTGAAGCTCAGCCCTTCGACATAGTCGCCAATGTCGTAAGTGCCCTGCGTATAGACGGCGTGTGTGGTTGCTTGTTGGGTCGAAGTCGCACCTGAGATCGATACACCGCCAAAATCATCGGTATATTGGATGCCGTATGGCGAATGTGTATTCGAAGGAGAGCTTCCACCCGCACCGCTGTTCGCACCACCCCACTGGTTGAAGAAGCCAGTCGTGAGCTTGAACTTGTTGTCGAAGAAGTTGGCCTGGACCTGGATTTCTTCGTTATATTGTGTCGCCGGTCCCCGCGGCTGATCGAGCAGGCCGTCCTGTGGCCCTGCCAGCAGACCGAAACCCAAACCGCCAATATCCGCCCTCGTGTAACTGGAGATTTCCTCATAACCGGCAATATTTTTCAGGGTGATATTGTCGGTGATATCCCATGAAGCGGTATCGACTATATTCAGCTGCTTCAGTATCGCGGTCGGTATGAGAGAAACGGACTCGACCTGATCTGGACCAATCGCCCTCTGCTGAGCCGCAAGCTGGGTCAGGTTGATGTCTTTTCCCGCAAGCTGCGCTGTCGCGAACGGGTTGATGTAGCCCAACTGCGCGTAGGTCAAAAGTGATTGCAGCGGAATGCCGATCGCTTGTGACGCGGCCGGATTTGCATGGTTGTAGGTGAAGGCACCGGGAAGATACTGTGTATCGAAGTAATTGAGCATTACTTCGTTATTGATGTTATCCGTCGGTGTAAAAGTCGCGGATCCACGGAAATTCCAATAATTCTGATTCAACAAATTAAGATTTTGCTGAATGACGTGCTGATAGCCGTCCTGCTTCTGGTACTGACCGCCGATGCGGACCAGCAATTTGTCCTCGACGACCGGCACATTAACTACGCCTTCGATCGTCTCGCGACCGTAGTCGCCAAGGGTAACCTGACCGTAGCCCTCGAAATCGTTCTTGGGATGCTGAGGCTCGAACAACAGAGCACCGGCATCGTTACTGAGACCGAACAGAGTTCCCTGCGGGCCATACAGCACCTGAATATTGGCAAGGTCGAAATAGAATCCCTGGGCCTGGTTATTGATATTGATGGGCACCTGGTTCCAGTAGGCGACGACGCCTGGCGCACCGCGCAGGAACGTATAGGTCAGGCCGAGTGAGGCACCGGTGGACCCGTTGAAGCCCGGAATGGAGTCCGTCAATGTCAGCGAGTCGCGAATATCCTGCTTCTGCAGCGTCTCGGGTGTGAAGGTCAGCAACGTAATCGGAACGGTCTGCGCTTTTTCTTCACGGCGTCGGGCTGTCACGATCACTTCTTCGATGCCAGCACCTGAGCTGGCGGCTGTGGTCGATTGGTCCGATGACTGAGCCATCGTGGTATGCGCACCGGTAAGCCCGACAATCGCAGCCGACGCGCACAGCGCCAAAGTCAAACGTGCTGACATATTTCCCCCGTTAAAAATTAGAGCGCCTTGCGCGCCCTGTATCCGCCCCGTTTGCCGAACCGCATTACGCGCGGGACACATCCCGTTGAACGGGTTCGGCTATTGAGTGCGACTTCAATTGGAAAACAGGGATCCCGTCAAGCATTATTGAGCTTAAGCGTGCCGCTCAGCCGTTCAAACAAACGGCGCCTCCATTTCCGGAGACGCCGCGTGTTATTTTAGCAACAGTTTTAGCTAGTTTGGAGTGTGCTCACGAGGTCGCCCCGTTGTCATAGACGATCTGGACGCGCCGGTTCTGGGGTTCCTTCACCCCGTCCTTGGTCGGGACCAGCAGGTCGCGCTTGCCCTTGGCCACGATCTCGATCTCGCTGGAGGGGATGCCGTCCTTTTCCAATTGAGCCGCAACCGATTCCGCACGGCGGCGGCTGAGACGCATATTGTAGGCGTCCGAACCGACAGTATCGGTGTGACCGGTTACGGTCAGTTGGGTGACTTTGGCCGGACCGGCATTCTTGGCGGCTTGGTCGACGATGGTCGTTGCATCAGCCGTCAGGTCCGACTTATTGAAGTCGAAGAACACCAGATAGCTCTTCGAGACCGAAGGCGCCGGAGCGACCGCGGGCGGCGGCGTGTAGGCCGCTGCCTGTGTCGAACCGCCGAACGAGTCGGGACCGAACTCATAGCGCAGGGTAAAGCCACCCATGCGCGGTTGCGCCGGCTGATAGCCGATTTCGCCGACAGCGTAGTAGGCGCATAGGCAACCATTGACGACGGAGTTATTCGTCAAATTGGTCACAAATGCCCGAGCGCTAAGCCCCGTGTGCCCCAAGATGTCTTTCCAGTCGAGGCTCATATCGATGTTGTGGTGACCCGCCAGAAGGTCATAGTAAGTGACATTGGCGACATCGGTATTGACCGAGTGCTGAACCCAGGAATAGGTGCCCGTCAAGCTGACGTCGCCGTAGGATTTGTCGAGGAACGAGAAGTGGTAGGTGGCTCCTCCGTTAAATTTATATTCGGGTAGGATTTCAAACGCGACGCCAGGTACTGAAACTTGGCCGGTACCAGCCGCATTGGGACCCTGGAAGTTCTTGTATTTGCCCTTGTTGTATTCGGCGTCGCCATGGATTTCGAGGTCGGGGAACGGAAGCACGGTGAATTGGAAATCCCAACCGTAAAGGTCGCCGTCACCGACATCGAGATAGGGCGTTCCCAAGGACAAAGGTCCCGCCACAGTCGCATAGGCGCCGGTCGTCTGAATCTCGATACCACGATAGACGCCGTAGTATAAGCTGGCGTCGGTCCGCACCTTGACGCTGTCCAGCCCGATCGCACCAAGATCGAAGTCCGATTTCACGCCGGCTTCGTAATTGTTCAGGTGCTCGGGCTTGTATATCTGGAATGCGATGAAATTCTGGCCGTTAAAACCGCCTGTCTTATATCCAAGGCTGTTGTTTACGTAGACCATCGTCTGCGGCAGTACCTGATAGTTGAGCTGCAACGAATAGCTTGGCGACCGGAAACGTGCATCTTGCGAGGAGGCACACCCCGCCGAAACAATCTGCTTCGCTGCGTTTAGACAAGTCGTTGGGAGAAGCAAACCGGTCGGGCCGTAGCTGTTCTCTTGGGTGTAGAATTTATCCCAAGTGAAGCGGAAGCCACCCGTAAAGCTCAGCCCTTCGACATAATCGCTCAGGTTGTAGGTTGTCTGCGTATAGACCGCGTGCGTGTTGGATACCTGCGTCTGTTGCAGCCCAGAGAGCGACACGCAGCCAAAGTCGCAGGTGTAAACGATCCCGTAAGGTGCGCGCGTGTCGGCCACGCCGCCCTGGCTGGCGCCGCCCAATTGGTTGAAAATGCCAGCGACGAAGTTCATCTTGCCGTCGAAGAAATTGCCGAGTACTTGCACTTCTTCGTTATATTGAACGGTCGGGCCCGAGGGCGTGCTTTGGATCGGCGTCGGAGCACTCAAAAGGCCGAAGCCCAATCCGGCGATATCCGCCCGTACGAAGTTGTATATCTCTTGATAGCCGGCAATGTTTTTCAATGTGATGTTATCGTTGATATCCCAGGATGCGGTATCGACGATGTTCAACTGCTTCAATACCGCCGTCGGAATTAGCGACAACGATTGGATGTGGTATGGGCCAAGTGCTTGCTGCTGCGCGTAAAGCTGGGTTAGGTTGATATCCTTGCCCGCGAGTTGGTTCGAACCATAGGGAGCATTGATGTACCCCATCTGGGCATAGTTCAGAATACTCTGCAGCGGAAGCGGGAATGCCGCCGGGGCGGCCGGATTGGCCCCACCATAGGTGAAAGCACCAGGCAGATACTGCGTATCGAAATAATTGATCATCAATTCATTATTGAGATTATCCGTCGGGGAGAAGGTCGCCGAACCCCGGAAATTCCAATAATTCTGATTCAGCAAATCGAGATTTTGCTGAATGACATGCTGATAGCCGTCCTGCTTCTGATACTGACCGCCGATGCGCACCAACAGCTTATCTTCGACAACCGGCACGTTGACCACGCCCTCGATCGTCTCGCGGCCGTAATCGCCGAACGTAACCTGGCCATAGCCCTCGAAATCATTCTTCGGATGCTGTGGCTCGAACAACAGCGCGCCGGCGTCGTTGCTGAGACCGAATAGCGTTCCCTGAGGGCCGTACAGCACCTGGATATTGGCGAGGTCGAAGTAAAACCCCTGGTCCTGGTTGTTGATGTTGATCGGCACCTGGTTCCAATAGGCAACGACGCCCGGTGCGCCACGCAGGAACGTATAGGTCAGGCCCAGCGACGCACCCGTGGCGCCGTTCAGTCCCGGAATCGAGTCCGTCAGTGTCAGCGAGTCACGAATATCCTGCTTCTGCAGCGCTTCGGGCGTAAAGGTCAGCAGCGTAATCGGAACCGACTGCGCCTTTTCTTCACGGCGTCGGGCCGTCACGACCACTTCTTCGATGCCCGGACCTGAGCTGGCGGCTGTAGTCGATTGGTCCGATGACTGCGCCAACGTGGTATGCGCGCCGGTAAGCCCGACAATCGCGACAGAGGCGCACAGTGCCAACGTAATACGTGACGACATATTTTCCCCCTTAAAAACCAGAGCTGCATTGCGCGCTCTGTATCCGCCCCGGTGCCGAACCCCTTTAATCATGGGACATTTCCATGCTCAGGCTCGGCTATTGAGTGCGACTTCAAGTGAAAATGCGCGTTACGTCAAGCATAATCGCGATTCAGCACGGGATTCAGCCGCTCAAACAAACGGCGCCTCCATTTCTGGAGGCGCCGCGTTATATTGCAGCAACAGTGTGTGGTTATAATATTATGAGGTCGCCCCGTTGTCGTAGACGATCTGGACACGCCGGTTCTGGGGTTCCTTCACCCCGTCCTTTGTCGGGACCAGCAGGTCGCGCTTGCCCTTGGCCACGATCTCGATCTCGCTGGAGGGGATGCCGTCCTTTTCCAATTGAGCCGCAACCGATTCCGCACGTCGGCGGCTGAGGCGCATATTGTAGGCATCCGAGCCAACCGTATCGGTATGACCGGTTACGGTCAGCTGGGTCACCTTGGCCGGGCCTGCGTTCTTGGCGGCCTGATCGACGATGGTCGTCGCATCAGGCGTCAGATCCGACTTGTTGAAATCGAAAAACACCAGATAGCTCTTCGGTACGGCCGGAGCCGAAGCGACCGCCGGCGGCGGAACGTAGGTGGACGCGGCCTCGCTGGTTTGAGACCCGGCGCTAAACCGATATTTAGCCGACAAGCCGAACATACGAGGCGGATTATACGCTACCGAGTCAAAGCCCAGATTCGTGTAAAGCGTTGTGGCCCCGATCACATGCACATTGTTCTGCACGTTCGTCATGAAAAAGCCGAGATCGACCGGATAGCTGAGGAAATTCGTCCAATCGATCCGGGCATCGATATTTTCGTATGACGGCTGAATCGGATAAATATCACCCAATAGCTGGGTATTATATTGATGTCCGTACCAGGAATAGGTCGCCGACAGCGCGATATCGCCCAGCGACTCGTCGATCGGCAGATGGTAGGTGCCGGTGATCCCGTACTGCCATTTCGGAGTGAAGTTGAACGGCGTGTTCGTACCGGCCGAAATCGCGCCGAATGCCGTTGGATACTGGCCGTAACTCGCATGGAGGTACGAAGCATGCGGTGAAATCTCGACGCCCTTGTATGGCAGGAAAGTGGCCTCAAGCTCACCGCCTTCCAGCGTGGCGCTGGCCGCGTTCTCGTTGATCGAGTTCTCCTTGATAACGTTCCCCTGTTGGATCGGAACCGTCTGCGTAACCTGGATCGACTTATAGGTGGTATGGAAGATGTCCGCGTTCGTCCGCGCATGCATGCCCCACAAGTCCCAATCCTTCTTCACGCCGATTTCGACATCGGTGTCGTGTTCCGGCTGAACCTTCGCGTATTGGGCAGGAACATTGAGGTTGAAGGCGCCCGGCCGGTAGGCATTCCCCGCACGCACATAGAGCAGCGTATCCGGGTCTAACAGCTCTTCCAGACTGACGTTCCAGCCCGGCGAGCTGAAATGCCCACTCACCGATTGGTAGCAATTATTGTCGAATGCGAAGGTGCCGCCGCAATTGGCCGGCGAGCCGTCCGGGTTGCGAGTGACACTGTCCGTACCATTGGTGCTGCGCGAACCGGTCGATGCATAGTCCCATGTGTAGCGGTATCCGCCGGTGAAGCTGAGCCCCTCGACATAGTCGCTGAGGTCGTAGGTGCCATGCGCGAACAGGGCCTCGCTGCGCGTCTGAATATTGAAGTGGTAGTAGCCCACTGTGCCGAACGGCGTATCGCCGAGGGCGGCGGAGCCGAGCAGCGTGTCGCCCAACGGGTGATCGAATTCGAGGTACCCGCCGGTGACCCAGGTCAGCTTATCGCTAAGCGACTTGCCCTGAAGCTGAATTTCCTCGGTGTATTGAACCGAATTGTCGCCCCACTGCTGCTGGTTGCCGGGTACGCCGATATTGAGCAGCGGAAAGCCGAGCGGCGCGAAGTCCGCGGTCGCCAACTGCTTGAAGATTCGGGCGGCGGCGATGTTTTTCAGCGTCAGGTTATCGTCGATATTCCAGGTAGCCGTATCGGTCAGGCCGTAGAAGTAATCCTTGCCGATACCCTGGATGCTGCTGCCGACATCCTGACGCGGACCTAGCGCCTGCTGTTCCGCCGCCACGGCCGCGCTGCCGGGGTAGAGCGAAAAACCGCCGGCGCCCAAAGCCGCGATCGCCGTCGGGACAGCGGTGGCAGGATTGAACAGGCCGGTCAGATTCGGGCCGACGCCGAGCGTGATCGGAAGCGAAGCCAAAGGCGCCGGCAGACCAAGCGCTGCGCCTGTCGCTAAGGCATTCGCCGGATTATAATATTTTACCAGCTCGCCCGAACCGTTCGTGTCCTGCCAATAGCCGTCATAGACGAAGTCGTTTTCAATATCGTCGGTCGGCCGCAGGGTCACACTGGCGCGCCAGGCATAGAAATTCTTGTTGTCCAGGTCTTGGCCATTGGCGACGTCTTTCGTATAGCCGTCGCGCTGCTGCATTTGCCCGGCGAAGCGGACAAGCAATTTATCCTGGATGACCGGAATATTGACCGCGCCTTCGACTTCCTTGTCGCTGTAATTGCCGAATGCGACCCGCAAATATCCCTCATAGTCGTCGGTCGGCTTTTTCGGCTTGATCGAGATCAGGCCGCCGACCGAATTCTTTCCGAACAAAGTCCCCTGCGGGCCTTTGACGACTTCAACATCGTCGAGGTCGTACAGAAAGCCTTCGGATAGGCCATGCGTAATGCCGGTTCCGGCCTGTATGTCTGCATTGCCGATGGGAACGTCGTCGAAATAGATTTCGGTGCCGGGCAAACCGCGCAAGCGCAACTGCCCGGAATAGAGCCCGTTGGTATCCGACTGAGACTGGGCCATGCTGAGCGACGGAACATTCTGAGACAGTTCGCGGATTTGGTGGATCTGCTTCTTTTCGATATCCGCCTGGCTGAACGCGGTAATCGCGATCGGAACGGTCTGTACGCGCTCTTCGCGGCGGCGGGCCGTGACGACGATTTCCTCGAGCCCCGAACCGGCTGATGCCGCCGGCTGATCCGACGATTGGGCCAGCGTGACGCGTGCGCCCGTGAGACCGACAATAGCCGCAGTGGCGCAAAGCGCCGCTTTCACTCGTACAGACATAATTCCTCCCAAAGGTCCGCGTCTTGATTCCGCGCGGCCGTCATTCATCAAAAAGAGATGCTTAATGCAGAATCCCCAAACACTTCAGGACTCCGGCGTCTCTATTGGGCGCAACTTCACGGCAAATTTAATCTGCGTCAAGCACTAACCGGATTTGTACGCCCTTCTTTAGATTAATAAAAAAGGCGGCGCCTCCTGGGAAGCGCCGCCTGATTTTGGTCTGATCGGTTTCTTTTACGAGGTTGCCCCGTTGCCATAGACGATCTGAACGCGCCGGTTCTGGGGCTCCTTCACCCCGTCCTTGGTCGGGACCAGCAGGTCGCGCTTGCCCTTGGCAACGATCTCGATCTCGGACGACGCGATGCCGTCCTTCTCGAGTTGGGCTGCAACCGATTCCGCACGGCGGCGGCTGAGGCGCATATTGTAGGCGTCAGAGCCCACAGTATCGGTGTGACCGGTTACGGTCAGCTGGGTGACCTTTGCCGGACCGGCGTTCTTGGCGGCCTGATCGACGATGGTGGTCGCATCTGCCGTCAGATCAGACTTGTTGAAGTCGAAGAACACCAGATAGCTCTTCGGAACCGAAGGCGCCGGTGCAACGGCCGGCGGCGGCGTATAGGCCGTCGCGGGCTCTGCCGTTTCAGTCGGACCGCCGAAGCGGTATTTGGCCGAGAAGGCGAACATCCGCGGTGCGTTGTAGACAAGCGAGGTGAAGCCGAGCTGAGCATAGATCGGGAAGCCGCCGACAACATGGACGTTGTTCTGCACGTTGGTCATGGAGAAGCCGAGGTCGACCGGATAGCTCAGGAAGTCTTTCCAGTCGACCTGGATGTCGACGTTCTCGTAGGACGGCATGATCGGATAGATCTCGCCGGCATTGACCGACAGATATTGGTGCCCATACCAGGAATAAGTACCGGAGAGCGCAATATCGCCCAAAGATGCGTCGATCGGCAGGTGATAGGTTGCCGTCACGGCATACTGCCATTTCGGCAGATACTGGAAGGCCGGATCGGAGTTCAGAGTACCGAACCCGAGCGGGTACTTGTCGTAGTGTGCATAGATGTAAGAAGCGTGCGGTTCGAGTTCGAAGCCTGTAAAGGGCACGAAGCTCGCCTCCAACTCTGCGCCTTCGAGTGTTGCGGCCGCGGCGTTCTGATAGGCCGAATTGACGTGCGTATTGCCTTCCGGATCGACGACCGAAACCAGTTCCTGAACCTGAATGTCCTTATAGTCGGTGTGGTAAATGTCCGCGTTGGTGCGGGCATGAAGCCCGTACAAATCCCAATCCGTCTTGGTACCGATTTCGACGTCGGTTACATGTTCAGGCTGGAACTTCTCGGCATTGGCGCCGACGTTCAGGTTGAAACCGCCGGGACGATAAGCGTTACCCGACCTGATGTAGACGAGGGTACTGGGGGTCAACTGCTCGTCCAGTCCGACGTTCCAGCCAAAGGAGCTGAAGTCGCCGCCGGCGGAGACATGGCAGTTGTTGTCGACATTGATCACGGCCGAGCAGTTGTTCGGCGTGCCGTCGGCGTTGCGCGTCACGCCGTCGATGCCGTTGGTACCGCGTTCTTCGGCCGTGATGTGATCCCAGGTGTAGCGATAGCCGGCGGTAAACCGCAGACCCTCGACATAGTCCGACAGGTCATAGATGCCGTGGGCGAACGCCGCCTGGCTGCGCGCGGTGTTGGTGAAATGATAGAAAGCCGGGTTGGCTACCGCCGTTGATCCCAGCAGCGTGTCGCCGATCGGCCCGTCATATTCCAAGTAGCCGCCCAGAACCCATGACAGCTTGTCGTTGAGCGCCTTGCCCTCAAGCTGGAGCTCCTCAGTGTACTGAATGGAGTTGTCGCCCCACTGCTGCTGGTTGCCCGGTACACCGATGTTCAGAACCGGCAGGTTTCCGGCTCCGAAATCGTCCGTCGTCGACAATTGCTTAAATACGCGCGCTGCGGCGATGTTTTTTACCGTTAGGCTATCGTTGATATCCCACGTGGCTGTGTCGGTGAAGCCGTAGAAATAGTCTTTGCCGATGCCCTGAACCGAGTGGCCGAGTTCAGTACGAACGCCGAGCGCTTGCTGCTGGGCGACGACCTGCTGGATGTTCGGGAAAAAGGAGAATGAGCCCTGCGGGCCCGCCGCCAGCGCGGCCGCGATCGTCCCACCGAAGTTCGTGGCCAATCCCGACAGAGAAGGGCCGTTGCCCAGTGTAATGGGCGCATTGCCCAGGCCGAACGCGCTCAGAAAACCCAGAGCGGGCGAAGCGGCCGATGCCTTCGCGGATAGGACGAAATTGGGGTTAACGTACCGGGCGATCGTCGACGACCCGTTGGTATCCTGCCAGTAGCCGTCATAAACGAGATAGTTCTCGATATCGTCGGTCGGGCGGAAGGTCACGCCGATGCGCCAGGAATAATAATTCCGGTTGTCGTAATCCTGTCCGGTGTAATAATCCTTGGTGTAGCCGTCACGCTGCTGTGACTGTCCGGCGATCCGGACCAGCAGTTTGTCGGCGATAATCGGGATATTCACCGCGCCTTCGAATTCACGGTCGGAATAGTCACCGAATTTGACCTGGGCATAGCCCTCGAAGTCGCTGGTGGGCTTTTTTGGTTCAATCGAGATCAAACCACCGATGGAATTCTTTCCGAACAGGGTGCCCTGCGGGCCCTTCAAAACTTCGAGGTTGTCGAGATCGTAATAAAAGCCGGAGGACAATCCGTGGGTGAGACCGGTGCCGGTCGCATAGTCGGCTGCGCCCAAAGGAACGTCAGCGAAATAAATGACCGTCCCGGGCAGTCCGCGCAGGCGGGTCTGGCTGGAATATGGTGCGTTTGCGTCCGACTGGCTGTTGCTGACGGCCAATGACGGCACGTTGCGCGCTAGATCTTGAACGTCTTGAATATGGTTTTTCTCGATATCCGCCTGGCTGAACGCCGTAATCGCGATCGGGACCGACTGTACACGTTCTTCTTTACGGCGCGCCGTAACAACGATCTCTTCCAGGCCGTTGCCGCCGGCCGATGCCGTCTGCTGGTCCGACTGAGCCAACGTGGTGCGTGCGCCGGTAAGACCGACGATTGCCGCGGTGGCGCAAAGCGCCAAAGTGAAACGTGTTGACATTTTTCCTCCCGAAGACTGAGCCGCTGACTGGGGCTCTAAGGCGAAATTCGGAAACTGTTGAGTGCCCCTCGACAGAGAGAGACGCCCCCGAAATCGCGGCCACCTTTCTTGCGAACGGCGATCTGCGTCAAGAGGAATTGTGATTCATAATTCAGTTTTTGGGCAAAAAGGACGCGGCGCTTCTATTTCTAAAAGCGCCGCGTGATAATTTCGCAACAGTTGTAAGGGGTTCGGACCCCTTAGGAAGTGGCCCCATTGTCGTAGACGATCTGGACACGCCGATTCTGCGGTTCCTTGACCCCATCCTTGGTCGGAACGAGCAGATCGCGCTTGCCTTTGGCCACAATCTCGATCTCGCTAGAGGGAATTCCGTCCTTCTCCAATTGAGCCGCGACCGATTCCGCGCGGTGGCGGGAGAGACGCATATTATAGGCGTCCGAACCCATCGTATCGGTATGACCGGTAACTGTAATCTCAGTCACTTTGGCCGGGCCGGCGTTCTTCGCGGCTTGATCGACGATCGTCGTCGCCTGCGGCGTCAAGTTGGATTAGTTGAAATCAAAGAACACCAATTAGCGCTTCGGCACCGAAGGCGCGGGTGCGACGACCGGCGGCGGGGTTATAGGCCGCCGTTGCCATTTCCGACGAAGAAGTCATGCTGAATCGGTATTTCACATTGAAGCCGAATATCTGCGGCGGATTATAGCTAAGCGATGTGAAGCCGAGCTGCGTGTAGATCGGCTCTGCGCCCTGCACATACATGAGGCTTAGTTCAGGATTTGGGTCATAAAAAAGGCGGCGCCTCCGGGGAAGCGCCGCCTGATTTTGGTCTAATTGGTCTTTTTACGAGGTCGCCCCGTTGTCATAGACGATCTGAACGCGCCGGTTCTGCGGCTCCTTCACCCCGTCCTTGGTCGGGACCAGCAGGTCACGCTTGCCTTTGGCCACGATCTCGATCTCGGATGACGGAATGCCGTCCTTTTCGAGCTGTGCCGCTACCGATTCCGCACGGCGGCGGCTGAGGCGCATATTGTAGGCGTCAGAGCCCACCGTATCGGTGTGGCCTGTCA
>Ga0182030_10002285_pt1 | contig 40550 bp, 34 predicted proteins | sample 812S3MmetaG_FD_121299 | JGI IMG/M metagenome (GOLD analysis project Ga0182030, IMG submission 121299) | Permafrost microbial communities from Stordalen Mire, Sweden - 812S3M metaG (Illumina Assembly) | ecosystem: Environmental > Terrestrial > Soil > Wetlands > Permafrost | place: Sweden...
ACATGGTTACAAGTTTGTATCTGAGACCGATACTGAGGTCATCCCCCAGCTAATTGATTTTCACTTAAAATCGTCTAGCTCTTTTGAGGAAGCTTTTAGGATTACTTTAGGCGAGTTACAAGGCGCCTATGCAATTGTTGCCCTAACAACGACTGAACCAGATAAGTTATTTGCCGCTCGACTAAGTAGCCCACTGGTTATTGGAGTAGCAGAGAATGAAATGATAGTTGCCTCAGATCCTTCGGCAATCCTGCAGCACACTAAAAGCGTGGTTTATCTAAAGGATTATGAAATGGTTGTCATTGACGGCGATAATTACACTATCCACAACTTCTTAAAAGATAAAGGTGTTAGGCGCGGGACTGAAGAACTTGATTTTGACAGTGAAGAATATAGCAAAGCTGGTTTCTCTACTTACATGCTAAAAGAAATCTATGAAGCCCCGGCTACTATAAAGAGCGCTACACTAGGCCGAGTTCGACAGCGTCCGCCATTTGTTAAACTCGGTGGTTTAGAGGCTGTTGCTGAGCAGTTAAAATTTATTGACCGAATGGTTATTGTAGCCTGTGGTACGTCCTATTACGCCGGCCTAGTTGGTGAATATTTATTTGAAGAAATTGCTAAGATGCCGGTTGAAGTTCAGCTGGCTAGTGAGTTTAAGTACCGTGATGAGCCTTTTTCTCGTAGCACAGCTTTACTGGCTATTTCTCAGTCCGGTGAAACGGCTGATACGATTGCTGCACTTAAAAAAGTTGAAGACTACGGGATATTAAGGCTCGGTGTAGTAAACGCTGTTGGCTCAACCGTTGCTCGGATGACCGACGCAGGTGTTTATTGCCACGCCGGTCCAGAACGAGCAGTTGCTAGTACTAAAGCTTTTATTTCTCAAGTTGTCGTACTAGCAGAAATTGCTCTCTATCTTTGTAACGGTTCCAATAAGCTTTATAAACCCCTTATTAACGAGTTAGAATTACTACCCGAAAAAGCCAACCAACTTTTGAAGGATACCGATGAGATTAAACGAATCGCCTTGAAGTATAAGAATGATAAGGACTTCTTGTTTATTGGTAGACATTATATGTATCCTGCAGCTTTAGAGGGCGCCTTAAAGCTAAAAGAAGTTGCCTACACTCATGCTGAGGGTTATGCTGCCGGAGAAATGAAGCACGGGCCTCTAGCCATGATTGATCCATCCTTCCCGACTCTTGCCCTAGCTACAGACTCACCACAACTAGAAAAGACTTATTCGAACATCGCTGAGATTAAAGCTAGGCATGGACGGGTTGTTGCAATCGCTACTGAAGGTAACGAGCAAATACCTGGGTTAGTTGATGATGTAATCTACATACCAAGAACTGTTGAACAATTTCAACCAATTCTAGCAGCTACAGTTATGCAGTTATTTGCTTATTTTATTGCTGAGGCTAGAGGCGTTAATATTGACCAACCTCGTAATCTTGCTAAGTCCGTAACAGTAGAATAATAAATTAGTTTTGTTTAGGGTGTGTTAGTTTTTTTGTTTATTTATAATATAGAGATTTAGCTATATACATAGTATATATATAAGCAATCAAAAAATTTCGAAAATAACAGATAAGATTTAACTCTGTAATACGGATTACGCAATCTGTATTATCTGCATTAAAAGATATGTAAAAGAAGTTATTTATTAATATAGATTATGGCCTCAAGAATTTTTCCAGTGTCTTCCCAGTGAGAAACCTCTATAGAATCTATGCCCATGGCTTTAACTGGATAATCATTCCCGCCTTCCATTAGCCGGTCGCCTATAAAAAGAATGTCATCCATGTTTACGCGTAGGGCATCCATCAACTTATGCATCCCGTAAGCCTTATCGATTCCTGGTTTGGTCACATCGATTGAGGTTAGTCCACCGACTCTGACTTCAAATTCCTCGAGTCTCGGAGCGGCTCGTTCTCTAATTAGGTTCTTCTTTTTGTTATCGGGATCCCATGTCTCCTTTAGCCGCACACCCTCATCGCCAAGTTGATCGACAATATCTTGGCCTAGAGTAGAAAGCGTAATCTGGCTGCCTCTATCTTCTATGATCTCACCGTAGGTTTTAGTGTCAAGGTAACCTAAATCTTTTAACGTCTCAGATAGTACCGTGATTATTTTTTTCTTCTCTGGCTCAGTAAAGTCTTCGGCATAAACCTTTTGCCAATCATTTTTGCTTAGATTGAATTTATAATACCTAGTGCCACAGGTTGGCATTAAGTGTAGATTTTTTAAAAGTTTCGGTTCAGCACGCAGATTGTTAAGTAATTGTTTTTTAAACTGTTCAAATTTACCGCCTGATATTACGCATACCTGGAACTCTTCAAGAAGTTTTGTTAGAAGTTCACCAATCTTATCCGGGAGTGGTGATTTACTAGGCGCCAAAGTGCCATCAAGATCAAAAGCTATAACTTTCTTCATATATTATTTATCCTTTTGCTTACATTACCGACTTGTTGCGCTAAGTCTTTACGGGTTACTAAAACACCGTCTTTAGTATTGATAACGGCTATATTATCTAAACCAATAACAGCAACGGGTTTATCCTCATAGTTTTGAATAAAAGAGTTTTCAACATCTTCAATTTCTACAAATCCATGGACATGATTACCTTTTTGATCGGTCCCCACGGCTTTATGAAGATCGCTGAATGACCCCAGATCCATCCAGTCAAATGCGGCTGGTATAACTAGTAGATTCGGTACTTTTTCGATTAGAGCATAATCTATAGCCTCAACCTTAAATTTAAGATAGGTTTTTTGATACGTATCAGTTGTAGACTTTTCTAAAAGCTGGTAGTTATTATAAAGTTCTGGCGAGTATTTTTTCATTAAGGTTGTGAATGTATCAAGTGAGCCGACAAAATAACCACAGTTCCATAAGTAGTTTCAGCTTCTAAAGTATTCTTTTGCTGTTGAATAGTCTGGTTTCTCTTTGAATGAGTCGACGTTATATACATAGGGTTCTTCGCTTAATAGCTTCCCTTTTTTTATATATCCAAAGCCAGTTGCAGGGTGGTCGGGTTCGACACCTATTAGTACAATTCTTTTTTCTTTAGTGGCGGCCTGATCGGCAACCTTAAAGGTATGATAGAACCCTTCGCTGTCTCTAATATAGTGATCGGCATGTATTGATGCAATCACCTCGTTTTTATCATGATTTTTACTAATATATTCTAGTGCCGCGATTATGCAGTTTGCTGTTCCGCGACGGCCAGGTTCTACAATAAATGCCTCGTCGGGTAATTCCTCAAGTTGTTCTTTAACGTGCTCAATATGGCTTTCTTCTGAAACAACATAGATTTTATCTGTTAGTCTTTTAGCTCTATCGAAAGTATGCTGGAGAAGGGAGCGCTTATCGCCATTGACTCTCAGTAAATGTTTTGGATAATCAGGTGTTGATAGAGGCCACAACCTCGTACCAGAACCCCCGGCAATTATTACTACTATCATCGGCCTTATAATACCAAAACTACTGAATATTATCTAAGCTCGTACTAGTTATTCTCATCATGGTTGGATTCAGCAATCACTCTTCGCCACACAATCAGCTTGTTCATCGTAAAATTCCAAATCATGGCTATAAGAGACGCTATTGCTAATGCCGCTAAACGACTAAGAAAAGAGGAAAAGAGTGCGAATAATAATACTGTCATGAGGGAACCTAAAGAATTTGTCGTCAGGTATGTAAGATACCGACCCTGTAATTTAAGTTTTAAAGAAAGTTTACTATTTTGAATTTTATAGGTCCATATATTATTAAATATAAACGTCACTTGTAGAGCTATAATGGCCGCTATTACTTCTGACAAAACCCTCTCAACATTCAAGGTCTGATTAACCCACTTTAAGACTAGATAATTAACGCAAAATCCTATTATCCCAACAATAACAAATTTACTTATAAGGACTCTCTGGTTATAAATCTTTTTAATCATTTCTATTTACTAAACCGATACTTTATTAGGCTTATAGTACATTCAACCCCATCCTTATATCCAATCTTTTTGCCCTGTTTTTTGGTTCTACCTTTAAAACTAATTGGTATTTCGTAAATCTCAATATTCCGCTTAAGAAGTTTACTCACTAACTCTGGGGCATAATCAAAGCCATCAGAAGTCATCTTTAATTCCCTTATCAACTCCGTTTTTACCATTTTATAACAAGTGTGCATATCTGTTATATTGGTTCTGTAGAGGGTTCGCACTAATAAATTATAGAAGCGATTAGCCTGGTAGTTGGCCCCAGCCATATCTTCAATCTTACCCAAGAAACGAGAGCCATAGACAACGGGCCGATTATTTCTCATGGCTTCCTCTAAAAGTTTTGGTATTTCTTTGGGGTTGTACTCTAAATCGGCATCTTGAATTACGAAGTATTCTCCTGTTGCGTTTTTTATACCAGTTTGAATGCCTGCACCCTTACCTTTATTCTTGGGGTGAGTGTGAACTTGTATCTTAACGTTTGGGTTTCGAAACTTCTTTATAAACGCGTCAATAATGATGGCTGATTTATCTCGAGAGGCGTCATTTACTACAATGACTTCGTATGAATCTATTGGTAAAGAGGTGACTCTATCGAGCATTCTCTCAAGAGTTTTCTCTTCGTTATAGACTGGTACAAGAATGCTTAGTAGAACTTTACTATTCTTCTTCGTAGGACTGTTTTTCATTTAACGCCGACCATTAAAGCGTTTTTGCCAAGTATGTTTTTAGAGATAGGATGTATTGATTTACTTACTCGAAAAATGTATTTATCGTATATTTTCACAGATTTTGGGTTTAATACCCCACTCCCTTTGCCTAGTTTATAGACAAACGATGCGCTAAAACCAATCGGATCAAGGTAAGATAGTTCTTCAACTTTTAGCCCAGCAATTTCGGCAAGTTCCGTAAGGCGTTTTTTCCGATATCGCCTGTAGTGCCCTACTTTTTTATCCATTTCCGAAAACAGCACTTGAAAAGCAGGAACATAAATAATCAATTTTCCTTTTTTTCTCAGAGCCGAGGTTAGTTTCGCGATCTCTGCGAAATCATCTTCTAGGTGCTCAAATACGTTCAAAGCATAAATAACATGGTAAGTATTCGGTTTAATATCCGCCAAGCTAGGTATCACTTTAAAATGTTGGTTAGAAAGCTCCGACTGTAGTATTTTGTCCGGTTCAAGACAGTCAACCTCGAGGCCTTTTACTCTCAGCATTTTCGCATAAGTCCCTGAACCTGCACCAAAATCTAATATTCTATCAGTTTTAGCATTGTTAACTTGATTATGGATAAGATTGATGAGGAACCTATTATAATTAACCGCTTCAGCCATCGCCTCCAAGTTTTCTCGCCCAGTATATACAAATTGCTTTTTACCCAAGAGAACTTCTTTCTAAATACCTTATGTGCTCAGCCTATAATACTTAAGTTCGTGGTGTTTAATCAAATCTAATCTCTAATCTTGAAATCCGAAGCGTAACCAACCACATAGTGTTGGTAGTATATGGTATAATTACACTAGAAAAACTAAAATAAAAACATGGCTAAAAGTAATCAGGCTAAACATAAAAGTAGAAAAGTATTTTATATCTTTTCATTATGCACCGTACTTATCATTGCCGGTGCCATTTACTTATACATACATCATAAGGATCACCCAAAGGTTAGTATCATTAATCCAACGAACACAATCCACCAGCTTACTAATAAATCTGCGACAAATAATGGCCAAAAGCAGTCATCTAGCTCGTCTACGGTAAATCAAGGCACGTCTGTTGATAACAATGGCGTAGTGTCTACGCCTGTTAATAATAATTCAAGTCTGTGGACAGAATCTCAATCAGGAGTTATAACAGTCAAAGACCCATTGCAAAATGCCACAATTGCCTCTGGAGCATCCTTGGTAGGTAGCGCAACTGCAAGTCAGGTACAATATACGCTAATTGATAACGATGTTGGAGTTATATCACAAGGCACCGTTAATGTGATCAATGGAACTTTTTCCGCTTCAATTAACTTCCAGTCTACAGCTACTTCAGGACGATTGGATGTATATACTTCTGACCCGACAACTGGAAAGGAGATGAATCTGGTTGAAATACCCGTTAACTTCTAGCTATGAATAAACTCAAATACACTTCTATTGGATTTGGTGCCCTATTAATGGTCTTAGGGATCTCTTTATTAATTAATAGACCAATAGTCCACGCTCTGAGTCCGTTCAATTACACCAACTATTTGATGGATGATACTGTTTTTGAATCATCGGGGACAATGAGTGCTACTGCTATTCAAACATTTCTACAGAATGAAGGTAGTGGATTAGCGACTTTTTCTGACGTAGAAAATTGTGGTAGTACTTCAGGAACACACTATTCATACTATGCCACGTATTATACCTGCGGTAGTTTAGAGCCAGCTTCTAAGATCATTTATGATGCTTCCCAGGCTTACGGCATTAACCCTGAAGTTATCTTGGCCACCTTACAGAAAGAGCAATCATTAGTTACGACGCCAAACCCGACTGCCTCCCAACTTGATTATGCTATGGGGTACGGCTGTCCGGACTCTGGGGGCTGTAGTTATCCGGGTTTTTTTAACCAAGTAGATAACGGAACGTGGCAGTTTAGGGCTGACATGGAATGGGGTTCTGGTAATACGTACTGGGGAGACTCTCCTTCTTCTTACCCCTGTGGTGGACCTACTAAATACTACAGCGCAGCATTATTAAGTGGTAACAATGTTACTTTCTATAATGATAATGGAACTGGTTATGCTAACTTCACTATCCCTGATATGTCAACGGCAACACTCTATTGTTACACGCCTCACGTCTACCCTGGAAGCGCTCAGGAATATTACTCGGGAAGTTATAATTTTGTATATTACTTTAATCTTTGGTTTGTCCCATACATAGACTCGTACTATGCCCAATCTAACTACCCAACTCTTAACCCTGGACAATCGGCAACGGTTTGGTTTGAGTATCAGAATGACGGTTACGAAACCTGGTATGACAATAATTCTATCGGCTCTGCGCCAACAGGCACATACCCAATACACCTAGCCACAGATGATCCTATAAACAGATCGAGCGTATTTGGCGCTACATGGCCAAGCGCAACACGACCTGACGAGAACTTCTCTGCTGTTTATAACTCTAATGGAACAACCCTTGCCTCCAATCAGGATGAAGTCCAGCCTGGGCAGATTGTGAAGTTTAGTTTCACTATGACAGCACCAAGCAGCATAACTCCGGGATCTTACTATGAGCATTTTGTACCTATAGCTGAAGGGAGTACTAATGGTTTACTAAATGACCCTGGTACGAGCATGGTAGTAACTATAAATAGTGTGCCTAATATTAGTTGGCTGTCACAGAGTAGCTACCCCACCATCGACCCTGGCATGAACTCTAGTACATATGTTATGTTAACCAATACAGGAAACGTACCTCTTTATGACGATGACAGCATAGTCACTGCACCGCCAGGATCCTATCCAGTTCATCTCGCAACATCAAACCCACTAAATAGTACAAGTTCGTTTTCGGCGAATTGGCCATCGGCTACAAGAGCCGCTAAAACATTCTCAGCAGTTTACAACTCAGATGGGGTTACTTTGGCTTCAAACCAACATGTAGCTCAGCCTGGGCAGATTGTAAAGTTTAGTTTTCCCTTTAATGTACCCGCAGAGTATACATCAGGTACGTATACTCAGTATCTTCAACCGATTCTGGAAGGAACATCTGGGGGATATTTTTCTAATCTTGGGATTTCTTGGACAATAACAGTCCCAACAACTCCTGTTATTGAAGTTACAAATAGCCCAACTATCTCTACAGTCTCTAACGAGCCAAGTCAGCTCAGTTTAGGTTTAGAGAATGTTGGTAACGTGTCAACTAGTACTAGTGTTAACCTCACAACAACCACTGGGTCACAGTTTGCTACTAGCGCATGGGTTTCCCCTACTACGGTCCAAGCCCTAGGCCAGAGCCTAGCTGCAGGATCATCCCTTAATATAAGTCTGCCAATTTTAGCACCAACAGAAACCAACAATACCACTACTGATTTTGATGCTGGGTTTAATAATAATGGTACAGTTTTGCCAGTTATTAACGCCCTGGTACCGGCTAGTATAACTGGGACTTCTTATTCAGCTAAATTCGTTAGTAATACACCGTTGTTAACTCTAGCAAATAATCAGGCAGGTATAGCAATATTCAATTATCAGAATACTGGGAATCAGCCCTGGTATGATGACAATTCTATTAGCTCATCCACCTGGCGTGACTCACTGCCAACCCACCTAGCTACAGCTAACCCTATTAACAGAAGTAGCGGATTCGACTATAATTGGCCTAATTCGTCTAGACCGGCTACAACATTCTCAGCAGTTTACAACTCAGATGGGGTTACTTTGGCTTCAAACCAGCATATAGCTCAGCCCGGTCAAATTGTAAGTTTCGCTTTTTCGATGTCACCCGAAAATTGGGTGGGCATAGGGGCATATAAAGAATATTTCCAGCCAATTATTGAAGGTACGACAGATGGAGCTATTCATAATATTAATAGCTATATCAATGTTAATGTATTATTCCCCATATATTCCGCTGCTTTCTTTGCCCAGTCAGGCTATCCTACGCTTAACCCTGGGCAACAAGCTACCTCCTGGTTTGAATATACAAATACCGGTAATCAAACTTGGTATGATGACGATAGTATTGGGTCCGCCTCTGTTGGAACTGATCCGATTCATTTGGCCACAAATCGCTTGTTAAATAGATCTAGTGCATTTGGGCCAACTTGGCCAAGCTATTCTAGGTCAAACACAACTTTCTCAGCAGTTTACAACTCAGATGGGGTTACTTTGGCTTCAAACCAGCATATAGCTCAGCCCGGTCAAATTGTAAAGTTTAGTTTTACAATGACAGCTCCTACTAACCTTGCGCCTGGAACATACCCCGAATACTTCATCCCTGTTGCAGAAGGGAGTGCGACAGGATCGTTCACCGACCCTGGCACAAATATGCTAGTCACTGTCAATTAATTATTGATTGACACGTTTTTAATATTCAGTGTTATGATTGAGTAAATGGGTGTACTCAAGCAGTATAGAACTATAGGACTAGTGTTGTTAGTTAGTGCCTTTTTTTGGGTTCTTCTTGGTTATGAATCTGTAATATTATTCTTGTCAGTTTTATTAACATATAGAATTCTAGATACTAAATTATCGACTACGATATTTAGTAGTAAGGTTTACAGACTCGTTATTTCGATTATTTTATATGTGGCTGCGCTGCAGGCAACCATTTTGTTTGTTTGGCTATTTGATAATAACTTCCCCTTGAATAGGGCAATTCTCGTTAACGGATGTTTTCTCCTATTAATATTCCTGTGGAATGAGTTTTTTGGAGAGCGTGAAACACAAAGTAAACAAATTAAGTGGCTTAACCTTAGGGATAGTTTGTCGATAATCGTTGGATTATCTATAACACTGCTTGTAATATCTGGGCCAATAGAGAAATCCGTTAAAGCGTATCATTCTATTAATTGGGGAGACGTCACTGCAAGTCTTATGGATACTAGCCTAGACGATTCTAGCCATTTATCACGAGTTAATGATCATATACAGCTTAATAGAGGTGTTCTATATAAGTCTAACGAGGCTAAGAACGTCGTATTACAAGATACTATAAGTACCTATCCCCCAGGTTGGCACTCGGCTAATGCAGTGCTTATAGAATCGGTTGATCCTGCAGTAAAAGTTGGTGGTCAGACAATGGTCGGATACGTAATCACTAAGCTTTTATGGTTATTTATATTAGTCTATTCATTCTGCTATGTAGTTTTAACGCTGTATGAAGTGTTCATCAAATCAAGATTGAAAGAAACTGCCTTACAACGACTTCCCCATTATGTCTGGCTACTTGGGACAGTCTATTTTTTCTCATACTATATTTTAATAGAACAATTTAAAGAGGGATTTTATACATTCATACCCGTTTTAATCTCTCTGCTTATTATCCTTCCCTTATTGCTACAGTTGAGCGCCGATAAGACAGATAATAAAATAAAAAAATTCAGCAGCCTGCTGCCAATATTATTAGTGGTGGCAAATTTAGCACTTTCTTGGTTTTTAATAATTCCGTGCGTAATCTTAGCTGTGGTTATAGCTCTAATACACCCAGCGAGTAAGTTTACTTTTAAAGATAACTTGTTAAGCGTCTGGAAGGAGTCTTTGAAAATCTTGCCCGCGATTATTCTCGTAGGGTTTTCTATACTAGCCCAGATTTTAATAATCACAGCACCGACTTCTCAAACATTTAAAGTTGGCGTAAACACACCAGGCTCAATTGCTATCCAAAGCATCTGCTATTATGTATTAATTTTTGTTGGGGTTCTGTTGTTATATGGATTCGTACATAAATCTGTAAGTAAGCTGTTAAACTATATTACTCTGCTATTGAGTTCGCTTATCGCTTTCTCGTTTTTTATATATGTATTTCAAATAATAACGATAAAGAGCCCGCAATATTACTACTACAAAACCCTTGATACCGCACTCATAGTAGCTCTTCCTATGGCTATCGTGGGCTGGATGTATCTAATAAACTACATAAATTCTAAACAACAGTATTTAATTGGTCTGTTTATCGCTTGTACATTAATTATTGTCTTGCCTTTAGTGATAGGGTTTCAGTCGCCAAATGACCCGTCCCTTCTAACCTATGTCGCTGGCCGACGATCGATTAGTCTGAACGAGAGTACATATATTTATGATAGTGTTTCCGCTCGAGGAATGGTTCAATTATCTAAGCGTACCCCAAGTGTATTCTTTGATGTACCCGGAGATATTGGGGATAATATTGTCGCTTCAAATATGTTGAGAGCTATACAACCGGTTAATAGCTGTGATAATGCAATATTTAGTAACCTGCTTACTAATAATCAACCGGGTGTTTTTACATCTATTAAAAAATGTAACAATGAAGCGATCACAATAGTTACTAGATCAAGTAACTATCAACAGGTCGTGGCACTTGCATTGACTTATGGATTAACTAATAGAATCAAAATCATTACTGTTAATTAAAGATAATCTGATTAATCTCTGTTAAAATAGTTATTAATGAAGAAAATTTACGTAGATGGACTTGGCCTGGTTGAGGGACATTTTAGTGGTGTTGGCCAATATATCTTAGGCATATTAAGAGGTATGGACCAGCTAATTGATGATGCAAAATATGAAGCCCTTCCCGTCCCAGAGGTAGTAGTGATCATCCCGCGCGACACAGTCAAGAAATTTAAGAAGTTTGGCTTTAAACATATAGGTTATAAAAAATTTCCTTTACCGTTTCGCTATATGGCAGCCTTGTGGCACCGTAACTGGTTACCGCCTATTGATCTATGGTGTGGTCGTGGTATTTATATCTTTCCAAGGTTCGTGGACATGCGACTCGCCTTCAGCCCATCGGCCGGTTTAGTTATATTTGATTTATCCTATGAACTACATAGACAATATTCCGATGAAATTAATGCCAAGTTTTTATCCAGTGGAGTTAGGCGATCTATTAAAAAAACAAAGAAAGTTATTGCTATATCCGAATATTCCCGTAAGGAGCTTATTGAATTTTATGGAATAGACAAAAACAAAGTCATAGTTGCTACTCCGGCTACAGATCCAAAATTATTCTACAGAAGAGGGGGTGACGAGATAGATGAAGTTAAGCGTAAATATGGGATTGAAGGTAACTATATTTTAGCTCTATCAAACCTTGAACCCCGCAAAAACTTCAGCACTTTAATTGAGGCTTATTGTCGTTTACCTAAATCAATTACAGATAAAACTGCCTTGTTACTTGTTGGAGTTAGTGGGTGGAAAACCGATGAACTTTTTAAAGATATCTTGAAACGAGTAGGAAGTGGATATAACATTATTCGTCCGGCTAAGTATGTACTAGATAATGATAGACCAGCTATAATCTCAGGCGCCAAAATGTTAGTTTATCCTAGCCATTATGAAGGTTTCGGTATGCCTCCACTTGAAGCATTGGCTTGTGGTTTACCGGTTATATGCGCCGATAACTCTTCATTACCTGAAGTAGTCGGGAGCGCTGCAGAACTAATTTCAAGTAATGACACAGACGCTTTAGTAGTTAAAATGATGAACTATTTAGATAATATTGATGAACTGACTAAGAAGTCTATAATTGATGGACCAAAACAAGCAGAGAAATTCTCGTGGATGAAAAGTGCCGAAACAATACTTGAAGCTATAAAGGACGTTAAATGAAAGTTGGTATAGACCTATCTCCTCTCCAGGGCCCACATAGGATGCGAGGCGTAGGATCAGTTATTATCAATTTTTTAAATAACATTCCAGAATCTCAAAAACAAAAACATGAGTTTGTATTTTTTATGAACTCACATAAAGAAAATGATAAAACATTGAAGCTTCTAGATTTATCCAATTTAAACTATGAATTGAGAGATAAACCTATGATGAAAAGCTCTACGATTCACGGATCATTTAAAGGTTTTCGTATCTTAACAAAGCTAATAAACAAATCTTCATCATTACTACGCTTTCGACTCGGTAACAAGGGCTATGATTACAGTGATCTAGATTTTTATCTACATACTGACCAGCTTGAGATTATGCCTCGTATGCCCAGAGTAAAGAAAATTATGATCGCTTACGATATTATTCCTTATCTACTAGAATGGGATTATTTATGGTCGTATAAAACCGCGCGACATATGGGTTTTGAATTCAAAGATTCTGTAATAGCACAATTAAATAGACATACGTACATAAAAAAGTTGAAGATTAACATTAAAAAAACCTATAGAGTAATTGCTATTTCAAAGCAAACAGCCGATGACTTTATTAAATTTGTTAAAGTCCCTGAGGATAAAGTTAGTGTTATACATCTAGGGATTAATCCACCAGATAAAAGTAAAGAACCAGAAGTACCAACAAAGAGATATTTCTCCACTTCCTGGGGTTATTTCTCTAAATTATCTTCGTTTGATACTAGTACGCCATTCATTCTATTCATCGGAGGAACTGATGCTCGACGCAAATTAGATGACCTCGTGACTGCTTTTAATCTTTTAAGAGCACAAGGACACAAACTTAAGCTGGTACTTAGTGGCGATATTTTACAGGGTCCGGATAATCTTCCAGTAAAAACAACTCGTGAAGCACTTTTAAATTCTTCCTATGCAAAAGATATAATCTATTTAGGATTTACGACAGAACCAGTAAAAGCATGGCTGTATGAACATGCCTTAGCATTTATATATCCAAGTAAATATGAGGGATTCGGCTTACCAGTCCTTGAAGCGATGAGTTATGGCACCCCAGTCATATGTTATGACACTGGTGCCATACGAGAAATTGCAGAAAATATGCCCTATTACAGTAATGATGCAAAAAGCATGGAACAGTCCGTTGAAAAATTATTAAACATGGACATTGACGCGATCAATAAACTACATAAAAATTATATATCTCATAGCAAAAAATTCACTTGGGCTAAGACTTCTGAGCAAATATTAAAGATGATGAAAAATTAAATAACCGTTATTTGCAAATTAACACTTGTCTCCTTAACCCAGTCATACCCCTCTTGAACAATACTAAAACATTCCAGATATGACCCTTTCGCTACGCCGCTTGCATTCAAACGTACTTTAAAGGCGAAGGTTTGTTGTGGTAAGATTCTGTCAACTTTACAATATTTTCCTTCATCGTTTTTTACCCATAAGTCAGATGATGGGCGATTCTTACTGTTTATAACCCACCCATTATCGGCAAATATTGACTCATGGTCCCTGGGGTTGTCGGTGGCTAAGACAACAGGGGGTGTGTTAATTAGATGACCATAGAAACTATAAAGATTAACCGCAGAGTTGCTTCTAAATTCAATAAATATTACTTTTGTTTGTCCGGTTGATATATTAACTTTTAATAAATTGTTTAATGGCTTGATACTAATTTTATCTAGGGGGGCATTTTGACTAGCCAATAGTTGTTTAAGAACAGGATTTATTTTAGAGAATTTCTTTATTTCCGCTAACCCTTTTTTATATGTCCTACTAAGCATATATAATCTTAGAGGTTCAATTATATTATTAATTGAAGGATGTTTTGGCCGCCGAATGATCAAAACAGCTTGTGTGGAGATATACCCACCCACCTGAATCTTAGAATAATCATTGCCGTACGTAGGTTGCATGCTCAATCGGAAATCATCTTGATCTCTGCCTAAGAAAAACTTTAAAGGGCTACAGATATATCCAGCTCGTGTAAGAGATCTAAATAAATTATTTATATCTTGCAAGCGGAATACAACCGTGCTGCCATTATCAATAGTCATATCGTCTGACAAAACATTTAACTCTGTAGTATGTACGGCCACTCCTCCTTTTTTTAAGCACTCTAAGCTACTTCTAATAAAGTTTAAACCAGCTTCTGTGGTGCCTAGATGTCCTAGGGAACAATTTGACCACAAAAAATCATATGTATTTCTTAATTTCATTGGAATTTTGGTCATATCTACTGACATATATTCAACTTTTTCAGCAAAAATTTTTGGATTACAAATACCTAGCTTGTTAAGTGATAGTACGCCGGTTGCTAATTCGTGCTTTGCCCAAATTTCAGATTTTGTTGTCGTGGAATTTTGGTCAGTTGCCGTAACATTGATACCTAGTTTTGCGAATAACGATGGCAATCTTTCCTGTCCAACACCGAAGCCTATTCCGCATGCCCCTTTATATAATGTCCCACGTTCCCAAAGAGCTTGTACGATAATAGCATTTTGCCAAAACTTGTTCGCCCTAAGAACGTGATTATCAAGATGGTCTTTATCCTGCTTTAATTCTTTGGCCCATTTTTTATACCATTTGGAGTTAAAATCTTTAAATAATAAAGTATGGCTTCGAATTTTCATTTTATATAGATGTTATTAAGTAAGTAGTTCATATTATCTAGGTCTGTCTTCAAGAAAGGTGTTTAGATTTATTATTCCTTTTCACCGCTCGCAATCATCTTTAATTCAATATCGGGGTCTATGGGATATGGCAACGGTCGATTTTTTCTAATTGTGAACTCCTGCGCTTCATCCCACCAGTCTGCTATCTTTACCCCAGCACCATGCGCTACCGATGGGTCAACAAAATACCTCCCATCACTAAAAATATTGGGCACTTTCCACTCAATTTTAATTGTGTCCCCTTTTTTTAAATTTGGGATAACCACTTTCTCGAACTGGCTATTAGTACCAGTTATTGGTTGTCCTGAACTTGACCTTATACGAATACCCACTAATATGTCTTCGACATTGTTGTTAGCAATGATAGTTTCCTGTATATTGACAGTTTGATCGTTAACGTTACTGCTAATTTGGTCAATTTTCAAACTCCCATCTCCCCATCTTTCATCTTGCGAACCTTCCTCCTCTTTTTTAGTGGCCGGTTCTATGAATAGTTTGAAATATTTTTCAGCTATTTTTGTTGTCTGCCCTATGTCAACTATTCTGCTATCATTTATGATCATCGCTCGGTCACAATACTTTTGTACTGCGTCCATATCGTGGCTGACGAATACTACTGTTTTTCGATTTTTCTTCAGTAGATTAAAATATTCATAGCATTTACGTTGAAAGTCTGCATCGCCAACTGCCAATACTTCATCGATTAGTAAGATATCTGCATTAGCTCTAACTGCCATTGAAAATGCAAGACGTACCTGCATGCCTGATGAATAATTTTTTAGTTTTTGGTCCATAAAACGCTCAAGCTCTGCAAAAGAAACTATTTCTTCATACATTGCCTCGACTTCTTTAGTAGAGAATCCTAATACGGCGCCATTTAAATAGACATTATCTCGACCACTAAGTTCTGGATTAAAGCCTACTCCAAGTTCAATAAATGGTACAAGTTTACCGCTAGTGCTAATCTTACCTTTTGTAGGCTGATAAATACCCGCCAATATCTTAAGTAGAGTGCTTTTCCCACTCCCGTTTCTTCCAACTATTCCAAAGAACTCGCCTTTTTTAACTTCAAAAGATATATCTTTTAAGGCATGTTGTGTCTCCTTCTTTTTAGTGGCTTTACTAAACATACTAGTAAATATACCCTTAACGCTACCCTTCCTTTCATGAGGCAAGAGAAAATTCTTGGAAACATTTTCGACTTTAACAACTACTTCATTTTCCATTTTAGACTTCCTCTGCAAATGAATGTGACCGTCGTCGGAAATAAGTACTCGTTACGATGGCTAATATAAGGGTCAGGCCTATTGGGATAGCCCATATCCAACGATCGCCATTATAAACTGTTGAAATAGTTTGAGTTGAATGGGTAATTAGCACATATCTTGAATCCTGAACAACTTGTGCGAAAGGATTAAGAATCAAAATTTTAGCATAAACATGAGGAATTCTAGTGAGCGGATAAAGGATTGGCGTAGCATAAAATGCGGCCTGAATTATAACCTCCCAGACATATGACATATCTCGGTATCTGACAAATGATGCACTCAAAAAGAAAGCTGCTGTCAAAGCTATGAGAATTAGCTCAAGTAACAGTGGGATTAATAGTAGGGCCTGCCACGAAACTGAAACGTGACCTATGATCATAAAAATTACTACCACCACGGCGGTTAAAGATAGGTTTATCATTGCACCAACCAATACTGCAAATATAATAATATATTTAGGGAAATTGATTTTACGGATTAGGTCGCCCTTGCCAACAATTGCACCAACGCTCCCCATAGTTACCTCAACAAAGAAATTCCAATATAGAAGACCTAGTAGCAAATACACTGGGTAATGCGGAACTCCCGTCCCCACTTTTAAAAACTTTGTGAAAACAAAGTATAAAATTACAAAAAGCAATAATGGCCTGAGTAGCGACCAAACATAACCTAAGAACGAGTTTTGGTATCTAATTTTAAAATCTGTTCTAACGAGTTCTCGTAGCAGAATAATCGAATATCGATATCGCTGTTTTATCTTATGCATTATCTGTTATTTTAGCGCACTTGAGTGTATTTGAGCAATAAAGCCTATATTTTAACACCCTGTTCATGTAGGCTTGTAATGTGAAGACAATATTAGTGACTGGTTCAAATGGATTTGTGGGAACACACCTTTCTCTTGAGTTATCTAATCATGGATATCGAGTTATTGGAGTTGATAGGAGCGGTAATGAGGCTACAGTCAATTATAGATCTGTTGATTTAACAAAATCTAGCGATGTTCAAAAGATAGACTTCAAGGAAGTCGATGCTGTTATTCATTTAGCGGGGTTAGCAGCCGTAGGACCGTCGTTTGATGAGCCAATGAAATACATAACAACCAATATTGGTATTGAAGTCAATCTTTTTGAGGCGGCATTGAAACAGAACGCCAAACCGAAATTTATTGTTATAAGTAGTGGCTCACTATACAGCAACAATTCTCGCCTGCCCTTAACGGAAGAATCAGAAGTATTAGCTTCCTCCCCGTACGCCGTTAGTAAACTTGGCCAGGAAGAACTTGCTCACTACTACCAGACAAGAGGATTCGAATGTATTATTGCTAGACCATTCAACCATATAGGACCCGGTCAGGGATTGGGCTTTTTATTGCCAGACTTGGCTAAACAAATTACCGATATAGAGAGAGGTAATGGCCGCGTGGTATCGGTTGGTAACCTCGAGTCATCAAGAGACTATACGGACGTTAGAGATATAGCTAGGGCATATCGACTGATCCTAGAAAAAGGTAAGTCTGGCGAGATATACAATATTTGTTCTGGAGCTGCAGTAAGTGGCAACGAAATACTTAAAAATATCGTAAGTCTTGCTAGTAGTAAGGTTATTATCAAAATAGACCCTAAGAGACTACGGCCATCAGATACACCGATCCTCTTTGGAAGTAATGCCAAAATATATAAGGACACTGGTTGGAAACCAGAAATCAAATTAGCCAAAACTCTATCAGACGTTATGATAGATTGGCGTAAAAGAGTTTAGTTATTACTTCTTATTATTTGATTCAATGGCAATGTCATTTTGGACCATCATTTTAACTAGACCATCAAAATCAACTTTACGCTTCCAGCCCAAGACTTTTTCAGCCTTTTCGGGATTACCAAGTAAAATATCCACCTCTGCGGGTCGCAGAAACGCTGGATCTTGGCGGACATAGGGTTTCCAATCGTCAATACCGATTTCTTTAAATGCTAAAGTAAGAAAATCGCCTATAGAATGAGTTTCTCCAGTGGCGAGTACATAGTCATCAGGTTTTTCTTGTTGTAGCATAAGCCACATTCCTTCTACATAATCTCCTGCATAGCCCCAATCTCTTTTAGGATCAAGATTCCCTAGAACTATGCCATCCTGCAGTCCGAGATGAATTCTAGCTACAGCATTAGTGATCTTGCGTGTTACAAACTCTAACCCCCTTCTGGGACCTTCATGGTTAAATAAGATACCACAGCTGGCATGAATGCCGTAGCTTTCTCTATAATTTTTGGTAATCCAATGCCCATAGAGTTTAGCTACACCATAAGGGCTGCGGGGGTGGAATAGAGCATTTTCATCATAGCCTTTGCCTGGGCGATTATAGTCTAGCCCTCCAAACATTTCTGATGTTGATGCTTGATAAAATTTTATAGTCTTTTCTCCACCGTTTAACCTGATAGCTTCAAGCATATTTAAGACACCAATTGCTGTAACGCTGCCAGTTAGAACGGGGTCTTTGAAGGAGTAACCGACGTGACTAATTGCCGCTAGGTTATACACCTCGTCGGGTTTAGTTAGCTGTATCGCTCTTACGAGTGATGATAAATCTGTTAAATCAGCCTCAATAAGTTTTACGAACGGAAGTAGCTTTTCCGTCTCCGCCCTACGTGGGTTTTGTTGGCCTCGAATAATCCCATAAACTTCATAATTTTTTTCGTGAAGTAGTTCTGCTAAATGCCCACCGTCTTGACCGGTAATCCCCGTAATTAGAGCTACTTTTCCCATAATCCTCCTAAGGCTTTTTGATAATTGATGTAGTACTTATCAGTATAGCATCTGGGAATGAACGGATTTTACCTAGACAATTCTATCTCATTACTGTTCCCGTCGTAGGCCATTGTTAGCGAATGTAGCCCCTGCTCTGGAACGCCACGTTCTTCTTCAAGTCTGGCCCTGTATCCAGCAATAACTGTAGAGTACTCTTCATGGGCGGCAGGGCCATCCGTTAGATGGTGTTCTATGAGATAGTCATTTAATGATCCTGGTTTTTGAAGTGTTTCTACGGCCATATATATCTCCTAGGATTTTGTTAATTTATTTATCTTAAATTAATACTCTAAAAATATAGGTAATGCAATATTTTAATATCAAGTTTATATATGTAAAATACAGGCAGGAGCAATGAATAATGAAAAAACTCGTTATTGACGCTAGGCAGTCTGGGGAAACAACAGGGCGTTATATAGATAAACTTATTGAATATCTATATAAGTTGAACGCTCCCTATGCAATTACTGTTATTACAAAACCCCATAGAGAAAAATATATTGAAAGTATTGCTCCAAAGTTTAAGGTAGTAACTACTGACTCCAAAGAATTTACTTTCGACGAGCAAATTGCTTTTAAGAAACAAATCGAGAGCTTGCACCCAGACTTAGTACATTTTGGAATGGTGCAACAACCCATTAGATACAAGGGTAAAGTCGTAACTACTATGCATGATTTAACTACCCTGCGATTCTTAAATCCTGCTAAAAATACAGCTATCCTTAAAGCCAAACAGGTAGTATACGCAAGAGTTAATAAGACGGTGGCTAAAAAATCTTTAGCTATTTTTACACCGTCTAGCTATGTTAAAGACGATATCGTTAACTACACCCACATTAAGCCAGATAAAGTCACAGTAACGTACGAGTCGGCTGATAAGATACAAGATAACCCCGAGATAGTCCCTGCTTTGGAAGGCAAGCGATATATTATGTATATAGGCAAACCTTTCCCTCACAAGAACCTCCAAAGACTTATTGCGGCCTTTAATATTATAAAAACCACTGATCCGGATTTAATGCTCGTTTTAGCCGGTAAAAAAGACGTTCTCTATTCTAGAGTAGAAGAAGATGTTAAGGCTGTAGATAATATTGTATTTACGGGTTTTGTCAGCGAGGGCCAACTTAGGTGGTTATATGAGAACTGCCAGGCTTATGTCTTCCCGTCTGTTAGTGAGGGCTTTGGTTTGCCGGGATTAGAAGCCATGATCCACGGCGCACCAGTAGTTAGTAGTAACTACACTTGTTTACCGGAAGTCTATGGGGAGGCAGCTGAGTACTTTGACCCAATGAATGTTGAAGATATAGCCTCAGCTATAAAGAGAGTTATAAATGATGAAACCCTTCGAAAAAAGTTAATAGCGGCCGGTTATAGGCAAGTTGCTAAATACTCATGGGGAAGAATGACAAAGCAGACACTTGCGGTATATAAGACTATTCTAGGCGAATAGCTTTTAGCCTACTCTTCTTCGGCCTCGTCTTCAGTTTCTTTTGTTTCTTCGTCTTTTTTTGCTTTCTTGTCTAGTTTTTCGGTATCTTTAACATTCTTATCGGATTCTTCTTCTATATAACCAAGGATAATGTGTCGATCGCGGCCTTCACCGGATGATTCACTGGAGAGTCCCCAGTCTGCTGCTAACTGGTGAATAATCCGTCTATCGGCAGCATTCATTGGTCTTAGGTCAAACGGTTGTTTGGTGTCTTTAACTTGCTTTAACCAACCTTCGGCACGCTCGGCTAAACGATCAGCCCTTTGCTTCTTATAATCAGCGATATCAAGATTAACGCGGCTAAGCTCATAGTTTTGGCTTCTAAGAGCATTGCTTACTAGAAACTGCAGGGCATGCATAGTGTCGCCGTGTTGGCCTATTAGAAAGCTATTGAGCTGGGTTGAAGGCACATGCAGCTCTATAACCTCATCATCGCTACTAGTTGCATAAACATCAGTATTAAGCCCAAAGAACGACAGTAAGTCCTCTATATACTTCTTGGCGTATAAAATTGCTGCTTCGTTATCTGTATTCATTATTTCCTCCGTTTCTTTTTAGATTTTTTGGAGGAATTTTTAACTTTACGTTTTACGTTTTCGTTCATTTCGACTATCTCGGCTTCAACAATATCGGCAACATTCTTAGAAGTAATTTTACCCGGGGCTTCTTCCATTTCCAGAACATTCTCGCGCAGAGCTATAGACTGCTGAATGTAGGCGACTAGTCCGCCCATGAACCAATATAGACTTAGTGCCGAGGGGTAGCTGACCGTAAAAAGAAAGATCATAACTGGGAGGAAGTAACGAGTGCTGCGCCCAATGGCGGCATTAACTTCAGATTGATCGGCCGATTGTCCGGAACCGGCGCCCTTCAATATTTCCCGAAGTCCCTTGGCATTTTTATCACTGGGCATAAGTTGTTTGCCTTGGAAGAACTGAGTGACGGCACTGGCTAATACTATAACCATGGCTGGCCAATAAAGACCACTCTTCGATATAGCCGCTCTATCAAGGTTAACTAAGCCAAATAGTGTGTTCTTAAAGTCAGCTGGGCTAGCGGCAATATGTTTCATCCAACCGATATGTTGGATAAACGAGTAAGAAAAAGTAACTAGGTCTTTAGGGTCATAAACAACTTTTCGAAGTCCGCTATAAAGACCAATAAGAATAATAAACTGAATTATTAAAGTACCAATTGAACCAAAAGGTGAAATCTCACGCTCTTTATAAAGCTCCATCAGCAGCTTACTTTCTGCTTGTTTATTGCCTTTGGATTCTTTTTTAATACGCTTTATTTCTGGTTGGAGCTGACGCATGGCTTTGGCTTGATGCATCTGCTTTTTGACCAGTGGCCACATCAGCATTCTAATAACAATCGTGAAGATAATAATAGCTAGGCCAAAATTATGGCCCGGGATTATCGCATAAATTAGCGATAACAGATTAAAAATAGGGCGAACAATTATCGTCGTAAACATTATTTTTCCTTCCCTACTATCATATCATGGTCTCTTGGGGCGATCTGACTCAGAACGCCACTGTCAAAAAGTAGTTTATTGACGACTTCTTGAAGCTCACTAGCCGATGAATCCTCAAGCAGTGGGCTAAAGACCGTAAAGACTAGGTCGTAGGGTTCTTTAATATCAGTCTGATGGACTCTAATGCACTCGTACAGCCGCCGGCGAATCCGATTACGGGCAACGGCTGACTTATCGACTTTCCGACTAACCACCACTGCTGCCCGAAAAATACTACGACGGGGATTTGGGTTATACTTTAGTGTCAAATAAAGACTGCGGACTTGATCGCCGTGGCTATAGACATGTCTTAGGCTCCCATAGCCATGAAAACGGTGTTTTCGATCAATCATTAAATTATAAGACCTCACTTATTAGAGTCTATTATAGAGGTCTTTTGTCTAGCTAGACAAGCGAGCTCGGCCTTTTAGGCGACGGCGCTGTAATACCCTGCGACCATTCTTCGTAGACATACGGCTAAAGAACCCGTGGACTTTAGATCGGTGTTTTTTCTTGGGTTGGTAGGTTCTCTTAGGCATAACTTAGGTTAAGTATAGGGGTAGCACCCCTTATAAGTCAAACTAACTTAGACTTTAGCTGCTAATATGGCATTTGATATTGTCTGGCCAAGTAGCTCGAATAGGTGGCAATTTCATTGCACTGGGCAATAGAGGAGCAGGTCGATGGGTCAAAAGCACCATAAGCCACATAAGCTGCTTCTTTGAGTAGTAGGTCTGCACCTGATACGTTGGCTGGTCTTAGTCTCATTGGATAGCCTTCATAATACTCGACTGGGATATTGGTTAAATTGCCGTAAACATCATTGTTATAGTCTATAGCGGCAACCGTTACTAGAGCCCCGACGGTATTATGATCAGGATGATCTTTTATTGGAGTAGTGTCGCCACTATAAGTACTCTGAGTCCGTATTTCGGCTGGGTTAAAGAAGGTCATTAAACTAACCAGGGCATTCTCTAGAGATGGCAAAGTATAGCTAGATTGGTTATCAACTGAGGTAATGGTTTTGATGTTCCCTCTATAGAGTTTGGTTATTGTTTGGAAGCCAGTTGAGGCAAAGCCAGTATTTTCTAGGCCACCGTCAGGCAAATGGACAAAGACTAGTGTTACCTTTGTATTATCCTTTGGGCTAGCCATTGTAACGTATTCCTTAGGAGCTATTTGGACGATTTTCTCGTTCCAAACATCTGGGATATGCAGCATCTCGGCATAGGCAGCTTCGCTACCCTTTTGTCTACTAAGGTAATAAAAAGTGCCGTCTCCAGCATCACCAGCAGTTATATAAACACTTCGCTCGCAGTAGCCTTTATTTAGTTCATGAATAATATCGGGGTTCATAAATAACAAATCGTCATCTTCATGGGCTACAATATTCATAACTGTTGGGTGGTTACAATTCACGGCTGGTAAATCGGTTAGATCAACTGGTAGAATCGCTGCATCATTGATAACTGTAGTGGTTGTAGTAGAGGGGGTGGCTGAGATGCCATTATCGTAAAAGAGTAGTAGCTCCTGTGGTTTTGCTAATGTCCCTTTAATCAGAACCGAGGAATTGGGGCGGCCATAGGCTGCAGTTACCTGGTCGATAGTACAGTTCGGATAATTAGTTAGATTACCTCCGCTTAACGACAATAGGTATGCAAAGCTGGTTTTATGGAAACTGGGTTGCCATAAACTGCTACTTAAATCTTGGCGTGGGGCTAGACAGCTAGACAAAGGCGTAACGGTTTGGTTAGCACTAAGATTAAGCTTGGTTGGTATAACTCGCCAATAATCGCCGACTAATGTATCAACTTTATGGGCTTTAAGTGCCTGGGAAACTGTTAGGTTGCGACTATTAACTTCACTTAAAGCCTGTTTATCGGCTTTGTAGCTACTAAGGCTGGCGCTAACCCCTGAAATGATCGCAATAAATAGAATTATGCCAATAATCACTAAGTTCTTTGGACGTAGGGTTTTTGTTTTGCTATAGACGGTAATGGCCACAAAAATCGTAAAGAACACAACCGTCAAGTACCGTGAATCAACGCTGTAGGCATGGTTGGTGACAATAAAGGCCCCGAAAGTAGCTAGCGTAGTCCAACCTAACATAACCGCTAGCCTATAATCAGCCGATTTATCTGTCTTAGACTTTTTTCGTTTGACTGTTAGGGTATTTCTAACTTCCCAAATAAATATGCAAAGCCCTAGAAGAACGATGCAGATATTAACTCCATAGCCAACAATTCCAAGGCTAAAGAAATTATGAACAAGACTGTGAGGCATTGAGTGAATAATCGTAGTTGATGATGCTGGATTGGCGCCTAGGTTGGTTAGGGCGCCAGTGACGGAATAAAAAACGGCTAAGAGAACGTTATGGGCAGATGTAACCAGCCCGTAGGGGCCAACAGTCTGATTGCTAAAGCGAGTAATGTGAGCGGCTGTAATTAACCATAAAATAATAGCTGATCCAGCAAAGCCACCAACCGTTACCATTAACCACTTGGCAACAAGATTATCTAAAACGGTCTTATTACGAAAGGCGTAATAGAACATGGCGATTAAAGCTGCGCCGACAGAAACCGTAAAGAACAACTTATCTGTAGCAATTAGTATAGCCATTAGGCCAATACTTATCCAAAACTTCCTAGATTTTATAAAGGGCGATTTTATGAGCAACATTAGGGCATATATATAGACGATATATTCAAGATTACGGGTAGCTACCATAGCCATATTCACCGGTAGAAGACCGCCGGCATAAGGCTGAGCTGGTATCAGCATAAGTACTGAGGCGATAGCTAGACAAATTGTCCCTAAATAGAGTGGTCGCTTTTCAATGGTGCGTAATATCAAAACAAATAAACCAACAGTTGCGACCACCGTCAAGATAGTAAAAGTAATAAGTGTAGTACTAGTAACTCCAAATAGGTGAATTAGGTAAAATATCGGCCACTTGAGTAAAAAAGTATGTTGCGACGGCAACAAGGCATGCTGTAGAGTTGCCCGATTAGCAAATAGTAAACTATTAACTATCTGGTCGGCATTGCCGGATTGAATTTTTGCCCCGAGAAACGACCAAAAGACAACGCTAATTAACAGTATAAAAAGAGCCAACCCCAGATAGACCCAGGCAAACTTATCTTTCCAGACGAGTTTTTTAACCTTTGGGGCTACTAGTTTAGTCTTCTTTTTCTTAGAGACTGGTTTCTTCTTAGTCGTTTTGGGCATCAGGTTTTATCTAATTCTAGTGGCTTTGTCTTAAATAACCAATTCCTATATACAACGTAGTTCCAGATGGTACCAATGGCTATAACGGCTGTTCTAATCTCGAAAACACTATAACTTGTTGAAAAATGTTTAACCGCCAGGATAGTAACTAGATAGTTGAAGGTTACTAGACAGGCGTATATAGCTATCTGGGCGCCAAGTATATGAATGCCCTTTTCGTGATTTTCGAAAGTTATAAATTTTTGCAAAGCAAAAGCGATAACTAGCCCAAACCAAAAACTGATAGCCACAGATTCTACTGGGCTTAGGCCAACACCATCATGCAAACCAAACAAAACGGCCATTTCTAGGGCATATGCACTAACACCTACGACTAGGTAACGGATTATTCTATTTTTTAGCATCTTTATGATCGTTTTCTAGGGATGAATTATCAACATCAACAACAAATAGAGGCCGCTGTTTAGTCTGATTATGCATTAGTGAAACATAGACCGCTAGAATCCCCTGCGCCATTAAAACAATGCCGACTAAAAATATAATTAAGATGGCTAGCATGGCCGTGCCGGTAAACTTCCATGACATTGGATCCCCTAAAATAATCTGTTCTATAAAGATGGCTCCTCCAAGAATAAAAGACAGAGTAGATATGCCTGCGCCTAGATAGCCAAAAAAATACAGCGGCGTATTGCTAAAGCCAACATAACTATTTAAAGCTAGTTTGACTAGTTTATGGATGCTGTAGCTAGGGCTGCCATGTTGCCTAGGATTAGCCTTAAATTCAATATAGCTAGTCTTAAAGCCTAACCAATCGATAAGTCCCCGGGTAATGCGATCGGCGTCTTTAAGACCAACGAAGGCCTCTTGGACAGAGCGATCTATTAGACGAAAGTCAGTTGAACCGGGTGGTATTTTTTGACCGGTAATTTTATTAAAGGTTTTATAAAAAAGATATGAGCCCCATTTTTTTATAATCCCCTCGTTGGAGTTACTTTGTCTTATGCCAACTACGACTGGGTTACCGTCTAGCCAAGATTTAATGAACTCAGGTATTAGTTCCACGGGGTGTTGCCCATCACCATCAAGCATCATGACAGCTTCACCACTAGCATAAAAAATACCGGCACTAAGAGCGTTCTCCTTACCAAAATTTCTAGATAGGCTGATATAGCTGATGTGATGATTTCCCCCAGATAGATCATGGAGTATTTCTCTAGTCTTATCTAGACTGCCGTCGTTACAGTAAACTATTTCGTAGTTAGATAAGTTCTCATCTAAGACCTCTACCAGTGACTTATTAAACCGTTCTAAACCGGCCGCTTCATTAAACAGCGGGACAACAATAGATATTTTCTTGTTAGTAAGCTCAGCCATATAAGTTTATTGATTATCATTATACAGATATAACACTCGTCGATACACAACATAATTCATCGGTCAAGACAGCTTATGCCAAAACGTTAAATTCACAATACTTGCCCTACCTGTTTTTGACCTTTATCCACGATTTAATAACTTTTCTCCACAGGATTACAGATAGGCTTTTCTTATGTGTACAACTTCACCCTGTTTGACTACAGAAAATTTATTTTCAAGACAAAATCGATCTCATGCTTGTGGAAAAGTCTAGACATTCTGTATAGTACTAAGTACGAATGGAGTGAGGGGATGAATGACACAGACCTGTGGCAAACCGTATTAGGTGAAATCGAATTATCTACTTCTAGAGCCAGTTTTCTGACTTGGTTTAAGAATACTGTGCTACTAAGCCGCGACGATAAACACTTAATTATCGGTGTCCCCAACGTCTTTATTAAGCAACAACTAGAAACCAAGTTTAATGATCTTATTAAAGAGACACTAGGTAAAAACGGCGTTAAACCGGACTTAATTGAGTACAAAATCCATGCTGCACCAATAAAACCTTATGTTAATGAACCTAGTGGCTCCGAAGCATTATTTAGCGCACCCGGTGAATCAGTAGCTGAAAACCAAACCCAGCGTAACAGCCTGGCTCATACTTATAGGCAGGGCTTAAATGAGCGCTATACGTTCGATAACTTTGTGGTTGGAGCTGGTAATGAACTAGCTTATGCTGCCTGCCAAGCTGTGGCCGCTCAAATTGGCACTAAATATAACCCGCTGTTTTTGTATGGTGGTGTTGGTATCGGCAAGACCCACCTTATACAGGCCGTTGGCAACGCCGTTTTAGCCAGAGATAAAAAAGCCCGAGTAGTTTATGTTTCTAGCGAGCAGTTTCTGCAGGAATTCGTTGACGCTCTTAGATTTAAGAAAAACACTGACTTTGCTGGCTACTACAGAAGTACTGATGTTCTGATTGTTGATGACATCCAATTTATCGCTAATGGCGTTAAGGTTCAGGAAGAATTTTTCCATACCTTCAATGCCCTACATCAAGCCGGTAAACAAATAATTATTAGTAGTGATAAGCCCCCTAAAGATATCCCGGGGCTAGAAGAGCGCTTAAGATCGCGTTTTGTCTGGGGAATGACTATCGATATGCAAAACCCCGATTTTGAGACTCGCTGCGCTATTTTGCAGAGTAAAGCCGCTGAACACGACGTTGAACTCGCAGCTGATGTCACTGAGTACTTGTCTAACAATGTTCAGACCAACATACGTGAGCTAGAGGGGGCTCTTAACCAATTATTAGCCTTCTGTGAAATGCGCGAAATTGAACCATCTGTAGAGATTGCTAGTGGTTTACTTGGTTCAATTAAAACTAGGCCTCGGCATTTGAGCGCTAAGCAGGTTATTGAACGAACCGCCAGACACTACCAGATACCTTTTTCTGACATAGTTGGCCCAAAACGCGATAAAGACATTGTTGTACCCCGCCAAGTAGCTATGTATATCCTGCGTAGCGAGTTACACATGAGCTTTCCTAAGATTGCCCGTGAGCTTGGCCGAAAAGACCACACCACCGCCATCCATTCGGTTGAGAAAATTGAGCGAGAATCGGCACTTGATACTGATATTCGTAGTGCTATTAGCAGCATTAAAGAGCGTCTTTATGCTTAAAATAACTGGGGATAGTTATAGTAAATGTGTGGAAAGAATTGTTATGGGTAGTGGTATAAGTCCCCTACTTAGACACAGCCAAGATAATTCAACTACTGGGGCCTGGTTACAAATAGGAGTTTGTGCCCTTTTTGTACGCCGCTTATGGACTACTGCGTCCACAGCAGTGGTTGACCTATTAACTCCTTTAAAAAGCTATTTATACCCCCTTTCCACAGTCCCTATAACTACAACTACGAATTTTAATAAGTTAATTATTGTTAGGAGCTAGCAAATGAAATTACAAGTTACCCAGGAAAATCTAAACAAAGCCCTAAATAATGTTGCCCGCGTCGCCAATAACCGCGGCACATTGCCAATACTTGGTAATATTTTACTTAAGACCTCGAGTAATCGACTGAGTATTGCTGCCACCAACCTTGATATTGCTATCACTCATTTCATTGGCAGTAAGGTTTCAAAAGAAGGCTCAATAACCGTTCCCGCCAGGTTAATGCAGGATTTTGTTAGTAGTTTGCCAAGCGGCGTTATTAATCTTGAGTTAGAGGGCAATAAACTCCACATTACCACCCAGCAGTATCAGTCAGTTATAAACGGCATACCAGCCGACGAGTTCCCTGTTATGCCAGCCATCACTAGTGGCGACAACTGGAAAATATCAACCAACATTATGCGTGGAGCCTTACAGCAAGTTATTTTTGCAGCCAGTGGTGATGACGCTAGACCAGTTCTAACCGGTGTTTATGTTCATAACATCGAAGGAAATCTGTACATGGTTGCAACCGATAGCTACCGCTTAGCTGAGCGCAAGCTAGTTAAAAGCTCAACTAGCCCTAAATTATTAATTCCAGCCTCAGCTTTAGGTGATCTACTTAGAATACTTGGAGATTTTGAGGGCGATATTAATATTACTAACGACGGACAGCAAATCTTATTTAGAGTCGATGATGTTGAGCTAGTTGCTCGCTTGATCGAGGGTAACTACCCAGCCTACCGACAACTAATACCCAATAAATTCTCAACAGTTGCAACCATAAAAAGAGAAGAACTTCTTAGTATCACAAAGGTTTCGAGTTTATTTGCCAAAGAGAGTGCCGGCAGTATAACTATAAAAATTAGCGAAGAAGATCAAACTGTTAGTATCCACTCAATTGCCTCTCAGATCGGTGAAAATACTGCTTCAACTAGCGGAAAAATAAAAGGCGGCGGTAGTATTACCCTGAACTCACGCTATTTGCTTGATGGGCTTAATGCACTTAGGGGCGAGGACGTAACGTTTTGCTTTAATGGCAAACTAGAGCCATCACTACTTAAAGACCCTAGCTCCAGCGACTACATTCATATCATTATGCCGCTCAAGAGCTAAGAGATATCAATAAAGCTAACACAGCTTAATTAACTGTATTATAGATTTAATATGATTAGCGACATTACCCTAAAACACTTCCGTTCCTATAAAAATAGCTCTTTCAAATTTGCCCCAGGAGTAAATATTATCGTTGGCCCAAACGCTAGTGGCAAAACCAATTTGCTCGAAGCGATTTTAGTGGCCTGCGAAGGAAAATCATACCGGGTTGGCGACTTAGAGTTAATTGAATTTAAGCAAGATAATGCCCGCATCGAACTTCATACTGATAAAAAAGATACCAGAATCGTATTTTTGGATAACACTGGGCCAAAGAAAAAAATATATAAGATTAATAACGAAACGCTTAGTAGATTAAGCCTTTCAAAAAGGATCCCCGTTGTGCTATTTGAACCCAATAACCTGAGCATGCTTAGTGGGCCAGCCGATCTTAGGCGACAATTTCTTGATGACTTACTGGAGAAAATAAAACCCGGCTACGGGACTTTGAGACGGTCTTATCGGCGAACCTTGGCTCAGCGTAATAATCTTTTGAAGCGTGGTAAGGATCTTGGCAAAGACCAACTTTTCGCTTGGGATATTAGACTGTGTGATCTCGGGGAACAAATTGCTAGGTCTCGATACGATTTATCAATAGAAATCAACAAGCGGATAGAAGAAGTCTATAAAAATCTCTCAGGCAGTAAAGCTAGTATTGTTTTTACATATGAGACTATTGTTCCAATTGCTGGCTACGGGACTTCGTTGATGCATAAATTAGAGGAACACATTCGTGAAGACCACGAACGAGGTTTTACAGCCTACGGGCCCCACAGGGAAGACATCGCCATTATAATCGACAAGCATCCGCTTCAAGCATCAGCCTCTAGAGGAGAGATTCGCTCAATGGTGCTAGCCTGCAAGGTGATTGAAGCTATTTTGGTCGAAATCGAGACCGGCATTAAGCCCCTGCTACTATTTGATGATGTTTTTAGCGAACTAGACACCAAAAGACGCAAACAATTAGTAAGCTTTTTACAGTCCTACCAGTCATTTGTTACAACTACAGATGCCGATATCGTCTCAAAACAATTACCTAAAAGCTCGGTTACAATTGTGCTTTAGGGTAGTGCGTTAATATACTGGATTGTCATTTTTGAAGGGTCATAGCCGACCGTTCTGATCCAGGCCAGAGCATCTTGTTGGGCTTGTGGGCTTTGGGCGGTGATATAAATAATAGGTATGGCCGAGTCGCTGCCGGGTTTACTACCGTAGTTTATCTGGTATTCAAAACCAGGACCCGTAAAAGGCAGCAGTTTGATTAGTGGAACAGCATCCACGGCTTCCTGGGCTGCCGCCGTATTTTCCCGGCTAGATATTCCTTCAGCAACTTGTTCATCTGTTGGATGGGTAAAATACCAACCGGCTGTACTTATGGAATTTGAAATTAATACTATCCCGACCTGGCTTATTGCACCTTTTTTGACAGTTGTCGAATAAGTGTCAGACGAGAACCCGGCCTTTGAAACCACGATTTTATAGTTTCCCGGCTTAACTCTAATCGTTCCCTGACCATGGGATTTTCCGTTTAAAGTAATTTTACTGCTTGCTGGGGTTACGACTAGGTTAATTTTAGCCGTATAGCTTTCTTCACGGACAGTGTAATAGATAAGTCCCCCAAACACTAAGATGAGGGCGACAATCCATGGGAATATCTTTTTGTTACTAATCATAATCTATTGTATTAACCTTGCTATTAAGAAAGAATCTCCCAGAGCATTGGGGTCGGAGAATTCAGAAACGCCTAGGTTAGCACTCCTATCGCCAAGCGATGCACTAGCCTCATTGTACCCTCCTGCTTGTGGACCAACATATATATAAGTATGCCCGCCAGCACCTCCGCCAGCAGCCCCCACATTAATGACGCCGTTGATATCAGTAGTACCGTCATTAATAATTAATATATCACCCGGTTCAAGTTGGGCGGTAGAAGTCGCCGGATATATAATTTTATAAAGAGTGGGATGGGCTATAACGTACTCAGCCTGAGTTACTGTCGAAACTACAGGGTAATTAGGATCTGCCCCACTATCGCGCATAACAGTAGCTACAAAAACACCACAGTCGTCGCCGTCGCCTCCAGTTGCAGTGTATTCGCTTGGGTTGAACTGTTGTAAGGCCGCCGCGTAGGCCGAAGTTGGGGTTATTGCAGTTGCTCTATTAGCGGTTGGCGTGGTGAACTCGGTTGGCCAAGCTAAGGCTAGAGCAGTCTGGACAATACTCCCACCACTCGCACAACCGCCAGAAGCCTGATCGCTAGAAACACTACTAGTCCCGGTTGTTAAATCAATAAGAGCACTCATTGTTGCCTCGACTTCAGCAATATAGGCCGCTACATTAGCGCCATTCCCAACAGGCGCATCATAGCCTTCCAAGAAATTTAGCGCATCGTTCGTATCAATCTGTTGGCCATATTCTGCTCTTATGTATGCGGCCTCATCTCCGCCACCAACGGCTCCTTGGTTCTGGGGTGCCGTGTAATCAACACTGGCCTCGACACCCGTTTCACTGACACCTGTTGAGCTAGTATATGGCGTCCATTTATACCAGGGTTTTGCGCCCACCCAGGTGGGTTGACCTGGTGCCGCTGTTCTCCCAAATGCATTACCGGCATTTATTATGTTCACAACAGTTGGGTCTGCCATAGCAGACTCATTTTGAGCGATAGCTATGATTATGAAAGGGCTGATGTTGGAGTGGTTGCCATCAGCAACAATCGTTGCCCCTAGACCCTTAAATTCGCTGTTTGGATAATTCTTCAGGATATAGGAATTAATAGCATCGGCCATAGACGTAGGGTTTAAATCCGGGAAAGCTGCACCATCGGGAGACCCAGCCCCTAGCTCAAGAGAGGTCGCCTGGCTATCGGCACAGGCAGTAGCTTGAGCTGAGTCATAATATTCAGTATCATTGTCTACGCTTTGTATGTCGGCCGGGCTAATAGCAAAAACTCCGCGCCCAGAAAGAATAATAAAAACTAGGGCTAGGGTTAGGGTGAGTATTCTGCGTATCATTGGCTTGTAGTTAGGCTCATATAATCTTTCATAACATGTACATCAAGTATATATTGCCTGAAGTGGCCAATATCATCATTGACCTGTGGCGGCATTACTATTGCGCAGCCGTTATGCCACACACCTTTACTGTCGTACCAGCCTGGTGAATAGTATTTGTCGCCTGGTGTCGGTGGAGCTCCCAAGGCTGTGCAATATATGTTGACAATAGTGCTATCTAATGCGGCGTCTTGTCCCGAAGCGTCGAGGGGCGGGTTGGTGGTATAGTCATAATCTCCAAGATTATAACCCCCAGGGACATAACAATTAGTATCGATGCCTGTTCCGAGTTTTGTAACCTCCTGCAAATCAGAGTAGCTATCTAAGTAACAATGTAAAAGATCACTGGTCTGCAAATTCCCACTACTATCAAGCTCATCACCACTTGTATTAACTGCTGCAGTATTAGGGTTGCCAAGATTAGCTATGCGCTGGGTAGTTTTGCCGTTGAAAGTAACAAGGTTAGTAAACAAGTACTGTTCATTAGCAATTGGGTCATATTTACCAAGCTCATTATCAGTAAAAGCATACTGAGTGATGCCATAAACTACTCCTGGGGTTGGAGGTGTAGTTGCAGCAAAAGCTCTTGAGTCCATTATTGTCGACAAATCATGAACCAAAGTAGTTGGTATAGTCATCAGGTAGTTTACTGCCTCATTAATAGTTGACGCCAGGCCAATCGGCACATGGGTTAGTAGACGTGAGGCCAATGACTCACTGTTACTAAGGGCTAGAGTTCTATCAACCCAGGGTAAATGGGATTCAGCCACGTCTTGCTCTTGAGTAGCCTCATCAGCAATTTGACCGGCAGTAGTGTTAGTCACTGGGTTGGCACCAACTGAGCGAGCGTAGTTATTTGAAGCAAGGTTAAGGCCAGCATCGGAATTATTAAGCCACTGCGTTGAATTTTCTAGCCCATCAAGCCCTATTGGCGTAAAGTATTTTAAAATAGCTGGGATAATGACGTGTTGGAGGGTGAACTGAAAACTAATGGTTCCAGCTGCAATAGCTGCCTCGCCCCAACCAAGCGATAGTCCTCCAACGAATAACCCAGCTCCATTTAATAAGGTCCCAAAAATACTACCAATTTTACTGTTCTCAACATCACAGAGTATAGGACCAACCTTGGTATCTGATAGGCCACCATTAACTTCATTTACGATTCCTGTGCCAGCATTGGCTGTTGGTAGTGAGGAGTTGTCTATTGGGACACCACCAGTACCACCGCTAGCACTTTGCCAGGCTGCCGATGAACTAAAGGGTTGAACGTCTGGGGACGGCGTAGTGACATGGGTTGCTGGGTTGGTCGTTGGTTGGGCAGATGAGTTACCATTGAGCAGGCTCATTACTTTATTAACTACTCCGCCACTTAAGGCCCCCGCCTTTAATTCATCGGCCAAGCTAATTAAAAGTGTGCCATGCCTAATAAGTAAAGTTTCGATCTTAGGGACTCTCGATTTAGAGGCACCACTAGCTAGCTTATCTACACTGCAGACATCTTGAACGGCAGTATTTGCTAAAAGTGGCGTACCAAGATTAAGTGTGTCTGATGAAACATCGTCTAATACTTCGGTTGGCGTATCACCATTTTTCTCATCAGCATCGGCTTGAGTTAGAATTTTTTCAGTCTCACCCGTAGCAGCTTGCCCATCTGAGGCATCCTGTTTTAGAGCAGCAGTATTATTGCTACTATCGGTTGGGTTATTACTATCAGAAGTTTCAGCGGCAGCGACCAATTCGGTTTCAGTGGCACCATCTTCTATATCAGCGACCATAGTTTTATCGTTGTCTAATGGCTCAGCAGCGGTGCTCGGGTTAAATGTCGATCCCGACTCTTCCGTCATTGTAGGGACAAATGATTCAACTTGGCCAATATTCCACTCCTGAGTGCCGGCCTCGACATCATTGGCTACAAATGAGTCGTTGACCACATCATCCGTTACGTTTTTATCGTCATTATTCTCAAAACCTCCGAACGATCCATCTTTGTTAAGGACAACTTTAATACCGGCGTCAGACAAACCGCTAATAACGGCCGGATCAGTGATTGGGAAAGTATCCATATCAACAGTTAATTGTTCGCCGTCTGCTACTGCTACCGCTTCTGCGGCCGCTGTTGGACCGGCATTTTCTAGAGCTGGATCAGGCTCATCTGGGTCCGTACCACTCCCACAAGTCTTGACTCTTATACAGACAATCTTTTGCATTAGTTTAGAAGCCACTTTTTTCTCGAAATGTTCTTCAACTTTAAATTCATATTTAACCAAAGTCTTTTCAATAGTAACTAGCTCGTGAGTAACAAAGAAGCCAGCACCAAAGATGGCGAGAAAAACGAAGATCCCAATTACTCCCCCGCCAGCCGCTGTTCCTTTTTTATGGTTTGCAAAGAATCCCGTTATGGCAGTTGCAAATGTTTTAGCGGCAGAAACCTCACCACCGGCCCCGGCTTTTAATCCTTGTCTGAGAGCTGAGGATGATTTTTTATAGAAGCCCCCACTAGACTCTGATTTATTTAACGAGCCGGCTGAAGCTTGCTTTGTCGAACCGTCGGCATCTCCGGAACCTGATGACCCGTTAGAACTCGAAGACTTTCCGGTAACGCCACTTTCTTGCTTATTTAAGCTTGATCCTGACAAAGGGTTATCAGAACCCTTATTATCATATACATTACCCTTTTCGTCTGGTTTATATTGATTCTGTCCTGATGCGGCCATATATATTATTTTACTATGTTACGCTTGTTTGAGGGGTTAAATCTGGGGTACCTAAGTCAACAGAACCTTGCTGGTTAATTTCTCCAGTAGCCCTGTTACTAGCTTGGACGGGTTTTGGATTTGTTGAAATTAGACTGGTTTCCGTAGGGCTGGCAACAACCTGAATGTGCACATGATTAGAACCGGCAAAGAACAAACCTTGCCCAACCGGGAACTCCATCAAGCGCTTCTTTTCCTCACTAGTAAGTTTGAATATTTGAGCTAACCCATCTACTGCTGTCGGCGATTGTTTGAGCAGAAACTGCATTGAAGCGTTTGCAACAATCGCTCTACCCATCCTAGAACCAATAAAATCTTCAACGTCTTGGCTAATAGTGGTAATGCCCAAATTGTATTTTCTTGCTCGTTTAGCAAGAGAGAAAAGGAAATTTGCACTGTCCTCATACTCCATCAATTGCCAGGCTTCATCGACAATTAATATTCGACGCTTCTGATCAGATTTAGTCTTATTCCAAATGTAGTTAAGGACAATATACATTGCTACAGGTCGTAATTCGTCTTCAAGATCTCGGATATTAAATACAACCATTGAATTGTTAATATTTATATTTGATTGCTGACTAAAAATACCGGCAAATGTACCGGTAGTATATTTGCGTAGGCGCTGAGCAAGCTGAGGACCGCTTCCCCCCATGTGCAGCAGAGTTTCATACAGATCAGACATGGCCGGTACTGGTGAACTATGGGTTAGGGGGTCATTGGTTATTCCTGCCTTAGCGTAAGTTTCAATTAAAGCGGTGTCTAGATCAGATTCTTCGACTGGTGTAAGAGCTGGCATTAAGGTTGAGGAGCCACCAATAAGCTGAGCTTGAGCGCCCCCCATCATAAGCCTTAAGAGGCCATGCAGAACTATCAGGTTGGACCTTAGAGCATCTTCTGCTTCATCAGTATCAATAACTTTTGGTAAATCGAAAGGATTTATCCTAGTGTTTGAATTTAAACTTAATCTTATGTAGCTGCCCCCTACCGCTTCACATAATCTCTCATATTCATTTTCAGGGTCAATTATAAAAATTTCAGTCCCTAACATTAAGCTGCGCAGAGCCTCAAGTTTAACCAAAAAGCTTTTCCCTGCTCCAGATTTAGCAAATACAACAGAGTTACTATTCTCGAGGCTGAATCGATCAAATATTACTAGTCCTGAGTTATGCATATTTATACCGTAGAGAATCCCCTTATCGTCAGTAAGATCTGAACTCGTGAAGGGAAAGCTTGTACTGAGAGCTCCGGTACTAATATTCCGTCTAATCTGTAGCTGATCGACAAACTGCGGCAAGGTGCTGTTTAGTCCTTGTTCTTGTTGTGAGCTAGCTGGCTTAGAATATATAAGCTCTTGCCCCAGCAATGACTCTATCTTATGAGAAACGAATTCAAGTTCTTCCATGGCGGAAGCGTAGATCGTGAAATACATACCAAATCTGAAGAAACGTTCTTCGCCAACTTGAAGCTTATCGCGCATTTCTTCGGCATCTTGAACGGCTACCTCTTTACCCGGATCACGAACCTTGCCCTTTTCCTGCTCTAGTTGAATACCGGCCTCTAACTGAGTAACTTTTTTTCTAAGGTTATCGAGTACTACCTGGCTATTAATTGGGTATATATAAAAAGACAAATCAACCACCTCATCAATATTAATAAGTGGGCTCAACCAACCAGTGTAGATTTGTCTAGGATAGCCGTAAACATAGTAAGTTCTTGCCAGCCGAGTCCCAATCCTAAAGTAGGCGTAGTTAAATTCGATTGAACTGGGAGCAATAAAATCACGAAGGGCGGTTATGCCCTTATTATAAGCCTCAGAAACCTGCGCTTCCTCGGCAATTTTTTGAGCTTCAGCCGTAGAAACTGGGTTTTTAGGTTGTTTCTTTATGCCAATCATTATGTGGCCATACCTTGCGGTTTAATTGGACTCTGCCCAGAGCCTTTGGTGACGATATCGGCTGTTACATTGTGAAAATCCGGTAAATGTTGCCTAGTGGCTGTATCTGGATTGTAGCTATCATAATATAATTCTATCAATTCCTGAGTATCCAGCGGAAGACCTTGAACACCACATTGCTGAAGGCCCGACATTGCCGCTTGAACCCTGTTTCTAAGTTCAGTCTTGGCTTTCTGAAGGGTAGCGTCGTTAACGACGATCTTCGCGGTCGTTTTACTAAATAATTTACCAAGACCGGTGAAAAAACTTTTGCTCTGTGTCAATGCGCCATTTAAGGGATCAACTGGGAAAAACGGTATAACAACGTACATACTTTTATCCATGATGTTAGCCTGTTCACCTATAAGCCCAATATATTCTATATAATCCTCCATCAACATCGCGAGCAACATGTTTTCTTGGCCCTGCCGTAGTTTCTCGATACCATCGATGTAGGGGCGAAGATCAATCTGTCTAGACCTGACAGATATTTGTACTGGGAAATATAGCGAATTCAAAAAACCTTGATAACTATATTCAATTGCTTCTTGCTCTTCTTGGCTCATCAAATCAAAATTAATCGACTTGGCCATAATCACCGACCGGAAACTGCCGTCGTTCATTATTACTACACCATCTCGAATCTCGGCAATCTCGAGACTACTTTGGCTAGAATTAACGTTCGTTGGAGATTTTTTAGTCTCAGTTTTATCTGGCACAAAATCCTGTGTCCCGACAACTCCATTTACTAGTTGATTATTTTGAACTTTAGGATCCATTATTACTTGCACCACCCTGTTTTTATTAATTTAAAAATACCTATTTTAGCGCAAATTTATCACGACTTCATTGCCGTTAGCCAAGCCCTGCTTCAGGTTTGCTCTCCAGCAAGTGTTGCGATGTTTAAATCGTTATTGCTTGCTAGGTTTAGTATATCAGCATAAGGGGATTCTGCCATAGGTGGTGGGGGGACTTTTTTGATTGCCATGCTGGGCGGCGCTGGCTGTGGCTGTGGCTGGTTATGGAGCGGCTGAAAGTGGCTTACAATGGCAATATTACGACCGCTATTATTGTTCGGACCAACGAACCAATTAGGGGGAGTAGTTGTATTAGTTTGTTGAGGTGTATTATTACCAGCCCCTATATCTCCTTGGGGGGCAGTAGATTGTTGCTCGGAGTTCAACTTATCAATTATATTTTTTTTCCGATTATCTGCAGCGTTGGTAATAATTTTATCGAAGTTCTGGGCAACAAGCGAATTGTTGCCGTCTAGCATATCTACGGCGCTATCTAATTCTGCCGGAGTAACGATAGGGGGGATTGTTTCAATGTCTATTAAGCGGTCCGAACTACCCTTATTAGAGCCAAAACCAGGTAATATGTTGATAGGATTGTCTGAGTTTTTGATTACCCAACCTTTACTATCAATAGTCCTGGCTAATGCCTTAAGACGACTTTCAATTTCAACTTGTGATAAACCATTAGTGTAATCTGTCTCAATCCTTTTTGGGGCGGTGATTTCAACGAGTTCCTTTATAGCGCTCTGATCCCACTTTCTTTGTCGGGGTTTTAGGAGAAATCTAATTTTCGCTAAGGCCCAAACTTCGGTTGGTTGATTTAACTTCCACGGGAAGGCAAAAAATCCGGCGATAAGTCCAATTGGGATCAAAAATAAAGCCATGAAGGCAACATGCTTAACAACAGCTATATAGGTAAGATAAAGGCATAGGGCTAGAATGCCGGCATAAATAAACTGCCGCAGGGTAAGAGGTCCAATTAGCTTGTCCTCGGCCTCAATGTCTTGAATTACTTTATATGTTGCCATGGTTTACCTACTTTATAGTCGGACCCGTTGTGAAGGTTTTTGCCGAAACCCCGTTAGTCGCGTTGGTCTGACCATCTAAGCTCTTCTCATGGCTGACTGGGTCAGAGACAGAAATTTTAAACCCTCTATTTTTAACAGCTTCCTCAATAATAGATGCTGCAGCGGGTGATGCTCCTCCAGCAACGATACTAATACCACCGCTCCCATCGTCAACCTCTTCTGGGGTACCAGCTCGAATTTTTTGTGAAGCACCATCTAGAACCTCATAGGTCATAGCTAGGTTACGTACATCCTCTGGGCTGGCTGAACCAGAAACCATTTTACCTTCCAAGTGCCTTTGTTTAGTAGACATTTCCATCCAGTCTTTGTCTGAAACGGAGCTTAGTTTAAATGATGCATCGGCTTTGTGCATCTGCTTAATACCTCCGTAATATGCATCATTCCCAGCTGCGTAGGCCTTCGCACCGTCCGATTCTTCGGCTATGACACTAGGGCTTCTGACTTTCTTATCTGCACCGAGTTGCGGTACCTCATATCGATGGAATACACTTCTGCCCTTATAGGGAAACGTGGCCCCAAGATAGTTGCCTGTGATTTGGCTTTGATCCCAGCCCCCAGCTTCAGCGTTTCTATTGAAGGCAAACTGCATTGCTTCGAAATCATCATCAGTCTGAGACTTATACGTAGCATAGCCGAGGGACTGCGTGACATCATGCTGTGAGCCTCCATATAAGCTCTTACCCTTAGCGTATCTTTGCTTACTAATCTCCTTACCCTTAGAGGTGTAATATTCGCTCTTACCGGTACTGTTAGTAGATCCATCGAATCTTTCTTGGCCATCTTTTATCTCATAACCACCACCAGCAAAAACCAAATCATCGTTTCCAAAATTAGTTATTTGTTCGCGGCGTTTATTAGCCGCTTCGTTATAGCCGGCACTGCGAGCAGCATAGTTGCCGAAAAGACCAGCAACTTTGCCTAAAGCTTTTTGGCGATTAGACGCACCTAATTCTCCTCCCGGTTCTACGTACTTGCCTTGAATTTGGGTTGCCCTTTCAAGTATTTGTCTCCTAGATCTGTTGCGTAGAGCATTGGGATCATTGGGATTGCCTTTAATTGCTTCATTAAGTTTCTTCCCCGCTCCATTAACGGCTCCATATACACCACCGAGAACCCCACCTGCTATTTTAAATGCGAACGGAATTAAGAATAAGGGGACAAATAAAGCTAT
>Ga0182030_10002286_pt1 | contig 40549 bp, 28 predicted proteins | sample 812S3MmetaG_FD_121299 | JGI IMG/M metagenome (GOLD analysis project Ga0182030, IMG submission 121299) | Permafrost microbial communities from Stordalen Mire, Sweden - 812S3M metaG (Illumina Assembly) | ecosystem: Environmental > Terrestrial > Soil > Wetlands > Permafrost | place: Sweden...
AGCGTCTTGCCCGCCTCGCTCTGCAACAGCGCGATCACGCGGCGGACGCATTGGAGGCGCAGCGGGGCCGGCTGATCGCGCTGTTGCAGAGCGAGGCGGGCAAGACGCTCGACGATGCGCTGGCGGAAGTGCGCGAAGCCGCCGATCTCTGCCGCTATTACGCGGCTCTGGCGCGGTCGCTCTTCGCCGAAACCCGCCTGCCAAGCGTCACCGGCGAGGACAATATCCTCCGCGTTCAAGGGCGTGGAGTCTTCGTCTGCATTTCCCCGTGGAATTTCCCGCTGGCGATTTTTATTGGACAGGTCGCCGCCGCGCTGGTCACAGGCAATTGCGCCGTCGCCAAGCCCGCGGAACAGACGCCGCTCATCGCGCAAGCCGCCGTCGATCTGCTTTTTGCCGCAGGCGTGCCGCAGGGCGTGCTGCAACTCGTCCCCGGCGACGGCGCCATTGGCGCGGCGTTGGTCGCTGACGACAACGTCGCCGGCGTCGTCTTCACCGGCTCGGTCGCAACCGCGCACGCCCTGCAAAAAGCGCTTGCGGCGAAAGCCGGCCCCATCGTCCCGCTGATCGCGGAAACTGGGGGACTGAATGCGATGATCGTCGACTCCACCGCGCTGATCGAACAGGTTGCGGACGATTGTGTCGCCTCAGCCTTTCGCTCGGCCGGACAGCGCTGCTCCGCGCTGCGGCTTCTCTGCCTGCAGGAGGATGTTTTTGCGCCCGCCGTGGACATGCTGGCGGGCGCGGCGCGCGAATTGTCCATCGGCGACCCGCGAGAGATGGGCACGCATATCGGCCCGGTAATCGACGCCGAGGCCAAGGCGCAGCTTGACGCCGAGCTAGCGGATTACGCGGCTCAGGGTCGCGTGCTCTATGCCAGCGCCGCTCCTGCTTCGGGCGGCTTCGTCGCGCCGCACATCATCCGGCTCGACCGTCCCTGTGATCTGAAACGGGAGATCTTCGGCCCGGTCCTGCATGTCACGAGCTGGCGCGCCCCTGACTTTTCGGCTGTGATCGAGGAGATCGCGGCGATGGGATACGGGCTGACCCTCGGCCTGCACACGCGGATCGAGCGCCGTATCAATGAGCTCGCGGCGCGCGCGCCGGCCGGCAATATTTATGTCAACCGCAACATGATCGGCGCCGTGGTCGGCAGCCAGCCCTTCGGCGGCTTTGGCCTCAGCGGAACCGGACCCAAAGCCGGCGGCCCGGATTACTTACGACGCTTCATCGTGGAAACGACGCTAACCGTGAACACCTCGTCATCAGGCGGCGACGCCGGCCTGCTGGCGCTGGAGGATTGAGCGTTATAAGCTTGGGCGCATGCCTCTCGATTCCCCCGCCCCAAGATGATCGCCGAAACCGAAACGCCCTCCCCGGGCGAAGTCTTTCGCGCCTTCCTGAAGCTGGGATTGACGAGTTTCGGCGGCCCGGTCGCCCATCTCTCCTATTTTCGCGCCGAATTCGTCGAGCGACGGCGCTGGCTCGATGAAAAGGCCTATGCCGACATCGTCGCGCTCTGCCAGTTCCTGCCGGGGCCGGCAAGCAGCCAGGTCGGCGCAACCCTCGGATTCGTGCGCGCCGGTTATGCCGGCGGGTTCGCGGCCTGGCTGGCCTTCACCCTGCCCTCGGCGCTGGCGCTGATCGCCTTCGCCGAAGGCGTCGCGCGGCTTGGCGACATTTCGCATGTCGCCTGGCTGCATGGGTTGAAAATCGTCGCTGTGGCCGTGGTGGCGCAGGCGGTCTGGTCCATGGCCAAAAACCTATGCCCGGACCGCGCCCGCGCCAGCCTCGCCGTCGCCTCTGCCGTGCTGGCGCTGGCGCTTCCCTCGGCTTTCGGGCAGATCGGCGCCATTATCGCCGGCGCCCTGTTCGGCCGGTTGTTCCTTCACGGCGCCGTCGCCGCCGAGACCGCCTCCCTCGCCCTGAATATCCGGAAAAGTCATGCGCTCGCGGCCTTCGGCCTGTTCGTCGCGCTGCTCGCGGGCCTGCCGCTGCTGGCGCGCACCGCGTCAAACCATGCGCTCGACCTGTTCGACAGTTTTTACCGCTCCGGCGCGCTGGTCTTCGGCGGCGGGCATGTGGTCTTGCCCCTGCTGCAGCAGGCCGTCGTCCCTCCGGGCTGGATCGGCGACGACGCCTTCCTCGCCGGCTATGGCGCGGCGCAGGCCGTTCCCGGCCCGCTTTTCATTTTCGCCGCCTATCTCGGCGCGGCGATGAAACAAGCGCCCAATGGAATGCTTGGCGGCCTGTTCTGCCTGCTCGCCATCTACCTGCCGTCCTTCCTGCTGCTGATCGCAGCCCTGCCCTTCTGGGATGATTTGCGGCGGCGGCCGGGCGTGCAATCGGCGCTGATGGGCGTCAACGCCGCCGTGGTCGGCCTGTTGCTCGGGGCGCTCTATTCGCCGGTCTGGACCAGCGCGATCTTCGCCCCCGCCGATTTTGCGCTGGCCCTCGTCGCATTCCTGTTGCTGACCTTCTGGAAAACGCCGCCCTGGCTCGTGGTGCTGCTCGGCGCCGGCGCCGCCGCTCTCGTCGGATAGGATCTCAGCCGACCAGCGTCTTCTTGGAAAATCCGGTCGCCCGCTCCCAGGCGAGTTTTGCCGCCGATGCGTCGAAACGCGGCGTCGTGTCATTATTGAAACCGTGCTGCGCGCCGGGATAGACGAAGGCCTCGTAGCGCACCTTCGCCGCCTTGAGCGCCTCCTCGAACGGCGGCCACGTCGCATTGACCCGGGAATCGTCGCCCGCGAAGTGGAGCTGCAACTCGGCCTTGATGTCGCCGACCCTCGCGAGGTCAGGGGCGACGCCATAAAATGGCACGCCGGCGACAAGTTCCGGCAGGCGTTCGGCGAGGATGTTGACCATGCCGCCGCCCCAGCAGAAGCCGATGACGCCGAGCCTGCCATTGCCGGCCGGAAGGCTTTTCAGGTAATGCGCCGCCGCGACGAAATCCTCGGCGCATTTCTGCTGGTCGAGCTTGCCGAAAAGTTCGCGCGCCCGGTCCTCGTCGCCGGGATAGCCGCCGAGCGGCGTCAGGGCGTCGGGCGCTAGCGCCAAAAAGCCGTCGAGCGCCAGGCGGCGCGCAATATCCTCAATATGCGGATTGAGGCCGCGATTTTCGTGGATGACCAGCACGATCGGCCGCTTCTCGACGGCCGCGCCTTCTCCCGCCGCGGGATGCGCCAGAGTGCAGCGCAACACGCCCGATCCCCTGGGCGATTCAATCTCAATGGCCTGCGCGGCGATGCGCGGATCGTCCGGCTTGACCTGCTGAGCCTCTGCAAAGCGCGGATTGAGCATGTCCAGGATCTCGATCGCGCTGACGCCGACCGCAAAGGCGGAGGCGCCCTGCAGGAAACCGCGCCGGGGTATCAGGCCATGCACATATTGGTCGAACAGGCGCAATATTTCCGGGTGAAAATCCTTGGCGGTCAATCGGGGCATGGTCTGGCTCGTTTCGCATTTGGGCTTTTCGCTTCCGCAACGCCTGCGGCCTATGCAGGTTCCGAATGGCGCGTGACGATTGAAACAAACGCGGCCATATTGGCGTAGAGAGAATTCATCGCCTTCCGGAGTTCCCTATGACAGTCAGATCCGCATGGAATTGCCTTCCTTTGATCCTGCTGCTGTCGGGAGCGGCGCCCGCCTCGGCCCAGGGCATGACCTCCGGCGTCAACCTGTCCTCGAAAGCCTTCACCACGGCCGAGATGACCCGCGCCGACATCGAGGCGCTGATCGCGGGGCGCCCCGGCGCCGGGCTTGACCTCTCGGACAAGAGCCTGAACGGGCTCGACCTCTCGAAACTCGATTTGTCCAAGGCCAATCTGCGCGGCGCCCGGCTGATCGGCTCCAATCTCGCCGGGGCAAAACTGTCCGGCGCGCTGCTCGACGGGACCTGGGCGCTCAAGGCCGATTTCTCAAACGCCGACCTTTCCGGCGCGCATCTCTTCGGCACGCAATTGATGGGCGCGAAGCTCGACCACGCCAATCTCTCCGGCGCCCGCATCGCTGGCGACCTGACCGGCGCGAGCCTCGTCGGCGCCGACCTGTCCAAGGCTGACGGCTCGGCAGACATGAAGAACCAGTCGATGGGCCTGATGCACGCCATCATGCGCTCGACCGATCTCAATGGCGCCAATTTTTCGAATTCCGACTTTTCGCGCGTCGATATCGAATTCGCCAAACTTGGAGGCGCCGATCTCTCAGGCGCCAATTTCTACCACGCCGACGGCGCGGGCGCGGATTTTCGCGGCGCGAAACTGGAAGGCGCGAATTTTGAGGGCATCGATCTTAATTCCGCGAAAATCAACGCTTCCGCGACGAATGATTTCGCCAAGGCGCTGAATCTGGATCGCGCGACGAAGGATTAGCCCAACCCGCGCCATTTTCCCCGCCGTCATTGCGAGCGACAGCGAAGCAATCCAGACTAGGGCCGCCGAAAAACGGTGCCTAATCAATCGAATTTGGCGCTCTGGCTTCGCTCCGCTCGCAATGACGGCGCCATTTGACTTGACGAGCGCCTCAACGCCGCGCCAGCGCAATCGCCAGCAGCACCAGCAAAATCACACAAAGCGCCTGCCAGAACAGCAACGGGTTCTTTTCGTAGAGCGTCCTCTTTTTCGGCGCGGCAGGGCGGCCGGATTGCGCGCCGTTTTCGAGTTCGAAGGTGAATTCGAGCACGTCGCCGTAGCGCCTCAAAGGATCGACAGCAATGGCCTTGGCGATGGTCGCCTCCAGCCAGGCCGGCAGATCCGGTCGGCGTGCGGTCAGCGACGCCGGCTGCCCGAAACGCGGCTTGGAAAAGGGCTCGATCTCGCCATAGGGCCAGGATCGCGCGAACATCCGATAAACCGTCACGCCGAGCGCGAAAAGGTCGGACATTTCGTTGCCGCCGGCGCCGGCAAAAAGCTCGGGCGCCATGTAGGACGGGGTGCCCGGAATGTCCTCCGGAGGAAAATCCTCTATCTGCGGCAGGCGCGCGACGCCCAAGTCGATCAACCGCAAGCCGCCGTCCCTGAGCAGCAGCACATTGTCGGGCTTGATGTCGCGATGGATGATGCCGGTGCGATGCAGCACGGCGACAGCGCGGGCGAGGCGCGTGGCGCAGAGCATTCCCTCCTGCAGCGTCACCGGCGGATCGCGCAGCAACCGCTGCTCCAGCGTTTCCCCATCGTAGAACGGCATGACCGAATAGAGCCGCGTCTGGCGCTCCGGCGGCTGGTCGATCACTTCGCCGATCCACGGGCTGCGCACCCGGCCCGCGACAAAGGCCTCGTTGACGAAAGCGCGGCGATAGACATGATCGTCGGCGACGCGCGGCTGCGGAAACTTGACGGCGACCTGGCGCCCCGAGCGCAGGTCTTCCGCCTGCGCCAGCAGGCTGTAGCGCCCGCTGGCGAGAATTCGGTCGATGCGGAAACCGTCGACGAGATTGCCGACCTCCGGGGTCGGCAGGATCGGCAACCCGCCGAATTGATCGCTGAGCTGTTCCTGGTCCTTGGGCGGCGTGTCCAGGATATCGACGACCATCGCCGTGGCGTTGTCGGAGCCGCCGGCGTCGAGCGCCGCCTCGACCAACCTTTCCGCCGCGCTATCAGGCGACTCGCGCTCGGCCAGGATCGCCCGGAGTTTGGCGTCACTGAGCGCGCCGTGCACGCCATCGCTGCACAGGAGGAAACGCTCGTGCTGGCGCAAGGCGAACTGAGAATGATCGAGGCGCGGCGAGTCTTCGAGGCCTATGGCGCGGCGCAGGACATGGTTGAAATCGCCCTGCCCCATCACATGGTCTTCGGTCATCCTTTCGAGCGCGCCGTCGCGGAAGCGGTAAAGCCTGGAATCGCCGATATGCACGCAATGTCCAGAGCCGCCGGATAGGATCAGCGCGGTGAATGTCGTCGCCATGCCCTGGAGTTGCGGATCGGACCGGCCCTGCGCGACGATCCAGCTGTTGATCGCATCGAGCGAACGCGCCGCCGCCTGCCGCACGCCGAGCGTACCCGGCAGGCTGAAAAAGCCGTCGAAAAAGGCGCGCACCGTCAGTTCCGCCGCTTCGCGACCGCCCTTTCCGCCGCCCACGCCATCGGCGACGGCAATCACTGCGGCGCGGCGCGAATCCACGCGCGGACGCCCGATGCGGGAGGCCGCGTAATCCTGATTGTCGGCCCGTTTGCCGCATTCGGAGGCGAAGCCGATCTCGAAGCGCAGATCGTGGTCGTAACGTTCCAGCCGGCTCATGAGAAATCCAGAAAAGACGACCCGGCCAGAGTTCCGGCCGGGTCGCAAAGATTATCGACGATTTTCCGATCAGCGCAAAATCAGATGCGCGCGCCGGAAACCGCGCCCCAGGTGGTGCGCCAGCGGTGCTTGACAAAGGTCAGGCCAGCGACGCCGAGCAGCGCCAGCACGCCGAAGAACAGGAAACCCGCCATGAAGCCGCCGGTCATGCCCTTCGACAGGGCCATGGTCTTGGCCAGGAAAAAGCCGCCGAGGCCGCCGGCGAAGCCGACGAGGCCGGTCATCACGCCGACTTCATTGCGGAAGCGCTGCGGCAGCAGCTGGAACACCGCGCCATTGCCCATGCCGAGGCACAGTGTGCCGATCGAGAACAGGGCCACGGCGATCCAGCCCATGAGAGGCAGCTCGCTCAGCGCCCAGCCCGGCGCCCCCGAGGGAGCCGGCCCCTCCGGAAGTTGCGACACCGCGAAATAGCAGGTCGCGACGACCAGAAACATCACGCTCAGCGACTTGATTCCACCAACTCGGTCAGCAATGGCGCCGCCGACCGGCCGGAAGGTCGAACCGAAGAACACGATCATTGACACCATCAATCCCGCCGCCACCGGAGTGACGTGAAAATGGTTGGTGAAATAGAGAGGCAGCGCCGAGGCGAGACCGACGAAACCGCCAAATGTGATGAAATAGAAGAACATGAACCAGCGGCTGTCGGGATCGAGCAGCAACTTGCCGTAGGACGACAAGGGGACACGCGTGATCGAACCGGGGGCGTCCCTCACCGTGAGGATATAGACGCCGAGAATGATCACCATGGGAATCAGCAGCGCTGCGTAAACGCCCTGCCAGCCCCAATGTTCGGCGATGGTCGGCGCGAATAGGGTGTCGAGCACGACGCCCATGTTGCCGGCGCCGGCAATGCCCATGACGACGCCCTGCAAATTCGGCGGATACCAGCGGCTGGCCTGAGGCAAGGCTACCGAAAAGGAGGCGCCGCCGAGGCCCAGAATGGCGCCGAACACCGCGACAGCGTCAGGGCCGGACAGGCCAAACCACCAGACATAGGCGCAGGCGGCGGTCATGACAGCCTGCGCGATGGTTCCGGTCAGCTTCGAACCGATCGTGTCGGCCATGACGCCAAGGGGGATGCGCAGGATGGCGCCCGAAAGCACGGGAATGGCGACGAGGGTCAGTTTCTGCTCGATCGGAATGTTCATCGCCTTGGCGATATAGGCCATGAGCGGGCCGAGCGAGACCCAGGCCATGAAGCTGATGTCGAAATAGAGGAAGGCGGAGAGCAGAGTAGGCCAGTGGCCGGATTGCTTGAGGTCGGAAAGTTTCATTTTGCATCCTTTTTCTAAACTTCAATATCAACTCGCGGCAAGGGCGGGATCGCCCAGCAGACGTTCGATTTCCGGCTTGCAGGAGCCGCAGCCGGTCCCCGCTCCCGTGGCCTCGCCGACGGCTGCCGCGCTACAAAGATTCTTCTCCGCAATGGCGTCGAGGATGATGTTGGCCCCGACATTCAGGCAGACGCAGATTTTTCGGCCGGGATCGCGGAAGGTGCGCGGAGGCTGCCCGGCGAGCAAAGCCAGCGGAGAGGCGCCCGTTGTCGAAAATTGTTCGCAAAGCCATGCGCGGGCCGCCAGGACCGGCGTGCGCGCGAAAAAGATTGCGCCGAGGATTTCACCGTTCCGCGTGGCGACGCAACGATAGGCGCTGGAGGTTTCGTCGCGCATCGAGACCATCTCGCAATCCTCACCGGCGCCGAAGATGTTCCGCGAAAAGTCCTCGACGTCGCCGAGCTTTTTCATACCGGCGAGTTCGATCCGCCAACCGCCCTCGATCCTGGCGTGCGCCCAATAGTCGCAGCCAAGATTTTCCGGCTTTTTGCGGGTCAGCGCGAAGGCGTAGAATTCCGGCCAGACCGGCTCGATCGAAACCGGCGTCGCCTTGCTCTCCGGCTGGCCGGAAACGGGATCGACATTCTGCGCGATCAGCGCCCCGACCCGCGCTTGCGCGGCGAACTGGTCCGTCCAGTGAATGGGCGCGAAGACGCTGCCGCGTCTTTGTCGGTCGCTCACCTGCGCGCGCAGGAGCACGGAGCCCCGCGCATTGAAAAGCCGCACCAATCCGGCGGTCTCGACGCCGAGCCGAGCCGCGTCGAGCGGATTGAGCTCGGCATAGGGCTCAGCGATATGTTGCGACAGATTGCTCGCGCGCCCGGTGCGCGTCATCGTGTGCCACTGGTCGCGCACGCGTCCCGTATTCATGACAAACGGATTGTCCGCATCGCATTTGTCCGCGACGCCGCGATAGGGCGTGGCGATGAAATTGGCGCGACCGTTCCCGGTGAAAAACCGCCCATCGGCGAAAAAGCGTTTGGCGCCTTCATGCGCCTCAACGCCAGCCGGACGCGGCCACTGGAAGGGCGCCATGGCATCGTAATTCGCATCGTCGATGTCCGCGCAGGCGGAAATGTCGAAGTCGCGACCGCCGTCGTTTTCAAACCCCGAGAGATCGGCATGTTCGCGGAAGATCGCCGCGGGACCGTCGAAGGAAAAGCCGGCGCCAAAGCCCATGCGCTCGGCGACGTCGCAGATCGCCCGCCAGTCGGGACGCGCCTCGCCGGCTGCTGCGCGAAAGCCGCGCTGGCGGGAAATGCGGCGTTCCGAATTGGTGACCGTCCCGTCCTTTTCGCCCCAGGCCTGGGCCGGCAGCAGCACATGCGCGAAGGGCGTCGTGTCGGTCTTTTCCACCACATCGGAAACGACGACGAAGGGGCATTTTTGCAAGGCGGCGCGGGCAAAATCCGCGTCGGGCAGGCTGTCGACGGGATTGGTGCCGATGATCCACACGGCCTTGACGCGCTCGTCATGGATCGCCTGGAACAGCTCGACCGCCTTCAAGCCGCGCCTTTCCGCCATGCGCGGCGCTTTCCAGAAGCTTTGCGTGAGCGCGCGATGGGCGGGATTGTCAATCTCCATATGGGCGGCGAGCATGTTGGCCAGGCCGCCGACTTCGCGTCCGCCCATGGCGTTGGGCTGGCCGGTGACGGAGAAAGGTCCGCATCCCCGCTTGCCGATCCGCCCGGTGAGCAGATGCGTGTTGATGATCGCGTTGACCTTGTCGCTGCCCGCCGAGGATTGATTGACGCCCTGCGAATAGACGGTGACGGTTTTCCCGGCAGCAATGACGAGATCGTAAAAGCGACGCAGATCCATGCGCGCCAGACCGGTTTCCGCCGCGACTTTATCTTCCGTCCAGGGCTTCGCGGCGGACAGCGCCTCGTCGAGTCCCTGCGTGTGCGCGGCGACGAAAGCCTTGTCACGCTGGCCCGCCTTCTGCAATTCGCGCAACAGGCCGGAAAACAACGCGACATCCGAACCCGGCGCCAGTGACAGCTGCGAGTCCGCGATTTCCGAGGTCGCCGTGCGGCGCGGATCAATGTTGACGACTTTCGGCAGGCCGCCGCGCTTTTCGCGCGCCGCGGCGATGCGCTGGTAGAGAATTGGATGGCACCAGGCGAGATTGGAGCCGACAAGCACGACGAGATCGGCCTCCTCCAGGTCTTCATAGACGCCAGGCACCGTATCGGAGCCAAACGCCCGCTTGTGGCCGGCGACGGAAGAGGACATGCACAGGCGCGAATTGGTGTCGATATTGGCCGAGCCGACAAAACCCTTCATGAATTTGTTGGCGACGTAATAATCCTCGGTCAGCAACTGGCCGGAGACGTAGAGCGCGACGGAATCAGGACCGTGCTGCTGGATCGTGCTGGCGAAATTCGCGGCGACGAGATCGAGCGCGTCGTCCCAGCTCGCGCGGACGCCGCCGATTTGCGGATGCAGCAATCGCTCTTCCTGCGTGAGCACCTGGGCGAGCGCCGCGCCCTTGACGCAGAGCCGGCCGAAATTGGAGGGATGCTCAGCGTCGCCGGAAACAGCGATCGCGGCGTCGCCGGAGACACGCGCTTCCGCGCCGTCGATCTCGGCGCGCACGCCGCAGCCAACGCCGCAATAGGGACAGGTGGTGTTGACGGTGTGGCTCATTGCTGGCGCCCACCTTGAGTAAATGCCGCAGCCCCTCCCCTTCTCCCCTTGCGGGAGAAGGTGGCTCGGCGCGAAGCGGCGAGACGGATGAGGGGGCTGCTGGGGCTTGGCCCCCTCATCCGGCGCTTCGCGCCACCTTCTCCCGCCATAGGCCGTTCTCCAGAACGCCCGTCTTTCAACGGGATATGGGGAGAAGGGAAGCTAACGACCAGCTCTGGAGATGAAAGCACCATCGTCCTCACGCCGGCACCGCCACGCCCATGTCAATGTAGATGCGGCCGCGCTCGATCTTCACCGGGAATTTGCGAGCGCAGCCCCCGTCGCCGGCGGCCTCGCCGGTTTCAAGGTCGATGATCAGGTTATGCAGGGGACAGGCGACCTTGTGGCCATGCACGATGCCTTCGCTGAGCGGGCCGCCCTTGTGCGGGCAATTGTTTTCCAGCGCAAAGACGTCGTTGCTCGCGGTGCGGAACACCGCGATGTCCCTGCGCGGCGTCTTGACCGTGCGCGCGCCACGCAAGGGTATGGCGGTGACGGGGCCGACGTCGAACCAATAGGTCTTCACTTCATCCATTTCAGACTCCTCGGTCATTCGGCGGCGATCGGCAGGGCCGGCGACAGCACGGCCAGCGGCGTGAACTCATGCATGTCCTTGCCTGCCGCGCGCTCGGCCCAGGGATCGCGGCGGGCGACGCGCTGCGAGATCATGAAGCGCTCGTAAAGCGCCTTGCGGTTGTCATGGTCTTCCATGATCGCCTTGCGCAGCCGCTCCAACCCGGTCTTCTCGGTCCATTTCCAGAGACGATCGAGATAGGCGGCCTCCTCGCGATACATCTGCATGATCGCCGCGACGTGTTCGAGCGCCTGCTCTTCCGTCTCGACATGGCCGAGTAGATCGGTGGCGCGCACATGCAGGCCGGCGGCGCCCGCGACATGCAGGTCGTAGCCGGAGTCCGTGCAGATAATGCCGATATCCTTGACGGTGGACTCCGCACAATTGCGCGGGCAGCCGGAGACAGCGAGCTTCACCTTCGCCGGCGTCCAGGAGCCGCACAAAAGCTTCTCCATCTTGATGCCCAGGCCTGTGGAATCCTGCGTGCCGAAGCGGCACCAGTCGGTGCCGACGCAGGTCTTCACCGTGCGCAACCCCTTGGCATAGGCAAAGCCCGAGACCATGCCGGCAGCGTTGAGCTCGGCCCAGACGGCGGGCAGGTCCTGTTTCTTCACGCCGAGCAGATCGATGCGCTGGCCACCGGTGACTTTCACCGTGGGGATCTTGAAGCGGTCGGCGACATCGGCGATGGCGCGCAACTCGTCAGGCGTCGTGACGCCACCCCACATGCGCGGCACCACCGAGAAGGTTCCGTCCTTCTGGATATTGGCGTGGACGCGCTCATTGATGAAACGCGACTGGTAATCGTCCTTGTAGTCATAGGGCCAGTCGCAGAGCAGATAATAGTTCAGCGCAGGATGGCAGGTCGGACAGCCGCTGGACGTCTTCCAGCCCAGCTCCTGCATCACCGCCGGCATCGATTTGAGCGCCTTCGACTTGATGAAGCCGCGCACTTCTTCATGCGTGAGATCGGTGCATTTGCACATCGGGCGGCGGCCGCCGGATTCGTAGCCGTCGCCAAGCGTCGCCGCGAGCAGCAGTTCGACCTTGCCGGCGCATTGGCCGCAGGAGGCCGAGGCCTTGGTCTTCGCCCTGACGTCCTCGAGCGTGGTCAGTCCGTCGGCCTCGATGGCCGCGACGATCTTGCCCTTGCATACGCCGTTGCAGCCGCAGATTTCCGCATCATCCGGCAAGGCTGCAACGGCCGCCGTAGGGTCCAGTGGGGACCCTCCCTGATAGGCCTGGCCGAAGATCAGGGTGTCGCGGATCGCCCCGACGTCCTCGCCCTTTTTCAAAAGGTCGAAATACCAGCCGCCGTCGGCCGTGTCGCCATAGAGAACCGCGCCGATCACCTTGTTGTCGCGCAGGACGACGCGCTTGTAGATTCCGCGCGAGGGGTCGCGCAGGACGACTTCGTTATTGGTGTCGTCGTCGGAGAAATCGCCGGCGGAAAAGAGATCGATGCCGGTGACCTTCAGCTTGGTCGAGGTCACAGCGGGGATGAAGCCGCGCGTCTCCTCGCCAGCCAATTCGCTCGCCAGGATTTTCGCCATGTCGTAGAGCGGCGCCACGAGGCCGTAGCACTGGCCGCGATGCTCGACGCATTCGCCAAGCGCGAACACATTTTGGTCGCTGGTGCGCAGGAAATCATCGACGACCACGCCGCGATTGCATTCGAGGCCGGCGGCCCTGGCCAGCCCTGAATTGGGGCGGATGCCGACAGCCATGACCACGAGGTCGGCAGGCAGCACGCGGCCGTCTTTCAGCTTGACGCCGGTGACCCTGGCCTCGCCCAGAATCGTCTCACCAAGGATCGCCTCGGTATTGGCGCCGACGATGACGTCGATGCCGCGCGAGGTGATGGCCTTTTGCAGGAGGTAGCCGGCGCTCGGATCGAGCTGGCGCTCCATCAGGGTCGGCATCAGATGCACGACCGAGACCTTCATGCCTTTCAGGGCGAGACCCGCCGCGGCCTCGAGGCCGAGCAACCCGCCGCCGATCACCACGGCATGGCCGCCCTTTTCCGCGGCCTCATGCATCAGCGCGACATCGTCGAGGTCGCGAAAGGTGACGACGCCCTTGAGATTGGCGCCGGGAACGGGAATGACGAAGGGCGTCGAGCCCGTGGCGATGACCAGCTTGTCATAGCCGAGCTTTTCGCCCGATGCGGTCTCGACCGTCTTCGCCGCACGGTCGATGGCGACCACCGACTGTCCCCGGCGCAGCTCGACGCCGTGCTTAGCGTACCAGGCCTCGTCGTGAATGATGATGTCTTCATAAGCCTTCTCGCCGGAAAGCACCGGCGACAGCATGATGCGGTTGTAATTTACGCGCGGCTCGGCGCCGAAGACGGTCACCGAATATTTTTCGGGCTCATTCTGCTTGGCGAAGAGCTCTTCCATGGCGCGGCCTGCGGCCATGCCGTTGCCGATCACCACCAATTTTGGTTTCTGCTGCGAGGATTCCGACTGTCCCATGGGGCGCCCTTGGATGCGAAGACCCGGCGCAAAGATTCGAAGGCTCGAAGCTGATAATCGGAGGTTAAAGAGTCGTGGACCCCCGCGTCGCCGTGCCCCTCGAAGGGGCGCCGACGGGCTTCAAGCAAAAGCCTTCCTTGGCTTTCGCGAACCGATGCTCGGGGTCGTCATTGACCTATCTCTTATAACGCAAGCCTCGTGCCAATCTGCTGCATTGCGGTATCATATTGTTATAACACTGTTTTTATCTATGCGCTGACATTTCCGCTTGACGGCTGTCATAAATATCGGCGCCTGGCGCCCATATTTCGTAACCAGCGCCAATAAAACAGGCGCCGCCGCTTTCCGGCGCAATTATCAAGATTTTATTAACCATGCTGGTTGCAATGTGTCGCAATGATACATCCTGAGGTTGAGCTGGAGTTGATAATATGGCGGCGATGAGCCTTTGGGACGCGGCGGAAAAAGTCGGCACGAGCAAGAGCGCGATCTGGCGCGCCATCAAGGACGGGCGGCTCGCGGCGGTGCGCGACGATTCCGGCAATTTCTCGGTCGATCCCAATGAAGTGATCAGCGTTCTGTCGCTGCAGGAGCCCGCGCGCGTGGAACCCGCCGACGCCCCCATTCTTGCCCCAGCCTCGGTTCCGGCCGCGGCGAATCGCAATTACGTCAGCGCCGAACAGCCGGCCGGAACGCGCCTAGCGGCGCTGGAGGCTGAAGTCGCGGGGATGAAACTGATGCTGGCGGAAATACGGATGAATCGCGACGATCTGCGCGCCGACCGCGACGCCTGGCGCGGCCAGGCCGAGCGCATGATGGCGACGCTCCGCGTCGATCCGCCGTCGCGCTGGAAGCGCATCGTCGGCGGCGGCGGGTTCTAAAACAACGCAAGACTTTCGCGCCATTTCGCAGGGTCGAATGCGGTCCCGCCATGCAAGTTGATTGACGGCGCGACTGGCGCGCCATCGAGCGGCCAGAAAGCCTTTCCTGCCGCTTCGGCATTGGCGTCCGAGGCCTCCACTTGCCCGGCGGCGACCATCAGCACGAACAGCCAGAGCGCCTGCGCGCCGGAAAGCGCCGTCGCCTGCGCGTCGAGCCGCAGCCAGGGCGCCGATCCGTCATGGCCGAGCGAGGCCGCGACCATCTCCGGCGTCGCGCCCGCGCCCAGCTTTTCGGCGATCAACTCGCAGAACTCTGCGTGGTTTTCCTGGCGCTCACCCCAGGCGGCGGCGCGTTGAACAGCCCGCGCGGCGGCGTGCGAAATTTCCGGCTCCAGCGTCGCCGCTTCGCGCGGAAAGGCCAGCACCTTTTCCGGGCAGTCGCGCACCAGGGCGCAACACGGATGCAGGACTTCCGCGACCCCCGACCTCTGCGCCAAAGTGTTCCAGGGCTCCCCGACGCAGAAACCGTCGATGTAGCCGCCGGCAATGCTGGCTTCCATCAGCGGCGGCGGCGTCACCGTCAGCCGCACGGCGGCAGGATCGATTTTTCCCGCGCCGAGCCAGAGCCGAAGTTGATAATGATGCGAGGAAAAGGGAAAGACATGGGCGAAACGCAGTGCTGGCTGGCCTTGCGCCGCCCTCTCCGCGACGATTTCCGCCAGAGCCCGCGCAGTCACGGCGGGATCGCTTGCATCGCCGAATATTTTTGCGCGCAAAGCCGCGCCGAGCGAAGGCGAAACCGAAATGGCGTTTCCGTCGAGGCCCAGCGCCACAGCGCCGATCATCGGCGCCGGGAAGCCGTCGAGGCCGAGCGCCGAGGCGACCACGGCGGGCGCCAGCATATGCGCGGCGTCGCAAATGCCGAGCGCCAGCTTGTCGCGCAGATTGGCCCAGGACGCCTCCGGGCGCAGCTCGAAACGCAGGCCTTCCTCGCGGTCGAAATGTTTCGCCGCGGCGACGAAAAGCAGGCCGGCGTCGGTGAGCGGCATGTAGGAAATGCGCAACAGCCTCGTCATCGCAAAAACTCCGCCGCTGTGAGGATGGAGCGGGCGATTTCCGCGATCTTCTTGCCCTCGTTCATCGCGACCTTGCGCATCATCGCATAGGCCTGTTCCTCGGGAATGTTCTTCGCCTTCATCACCAGGCCCTTGGCCTGATCGATGGCCTTCCGGTCGGCGAGCTGGCCCTGCGCCGCCACCAGCTCCTCGCGCAGGCGGGCGAAAGCGTTGAAGCGGGACACCGTGAGATCGACGATGGTCTTCACCCGCTCCTTCTTCAGCCCGTCAACCACATAGGCGGAGACCCCGGCGTCGATCGCCGCATTGATCATGGCGGAATCGGAACTGTCGGCGAACATGGCGACCGGCCGCGCGGCGGCGCCGCTGATGCGGATCATCTGCTCAAGCACGTCGCGACTGGGGTTTTCGAGATCGATCAGCACGATGTCGGCGTCGATCGCGCGCAGCCGCACCTCGAGATCGAGGAACGTGTCGACAACGAGCACCTGCTCGTATCCGGCCTCGCGCAGGCCGTCGCGCAGGATCGCGGTGCGCAGCGGATTTTGGTCGACGATGACGATGCGGAGTTTTTTCTCGTCGGGCAAAGGGGACCTGTCGTTATGTCGAGAGCATTATAACCGGCGTCAAGCCTGCGTCCATTGCAGGGCGATGTCCCTGAGACGGCCGGCTTCGGAGCGCACTTCCGAGCAGCGCTGCCGCAACACGGCGTAAGGATCGGAATCATCCAGCGCCTCATAGGGGTGGGGTTCACGCATGGGTGGATCGGCGCCCAGATCGAATTCCCCCAGAACCGCCTGGCGCGTCTCGTCGAGCAATTTTACACAGGCGTGCGCATCGAGTTCGGAGCGCCGGATGCGGATCAACAGGCGCACGGTGACGATTTGCGCCGCCGTCGTATAGGCGCTGGCGATCAGGCGGCCATATTCGGGCCAGAGCACCCGCTCCGCCTCGGGCTCCCCGCGCATGCGCGCCGCCGATTCACTCAGCGCCGCCAGGGATTCGATCAAATTTTTCCGCGCGAGACGGTAGTCCTGTTCCGGCGCGTCGAAGCGCAGGGCGCGATCGGCGTAGCGCGAGAGACTGGCGATGAGGCTGCGCGCGATGGCCGGCGCGCCCTGCCGCTCCCAGTGCGGCAGAATCAGGTTGAAGACGAAGGCGACGCCAGCGCCGATCAAGGTGTCGACAAGGCGCGCGAGAACCGGCGAGGCCTCGACGGGATCGAGCAGGTGCAGCGTCAGCAGCGCCATGATAGAGGCCGCCGTCGAGGTCACGCGGTAATTCATGCGCGCATAGGCATGGGCGACGCCGATCGCCGTGAGCTGGACGGCGAAGAGCAGCGGCGGCGAACGCGTCCACAGGAGAACGCCGGCGATGGCGCAGCCGAGCAGCGAGCCGATCAGCCGGTCGTTGCGACGCTGGCGCGTCACGCTGTAGCTCGCGCGCATGATGACGGCGATGGTGAGCAGGATCCAGTTGCCGTGCCGCAGTTCGGGGATGAAGCGGATCAAGGCGTAGCCCGCGCCGAGCGCCATGCCGAGCCGCAGGGCGTGCCTGAAGATTGGCGATTTCAAATTGATTTCAGCGACAAGCGTTTTCAGAGAGGCGCTGAGCGGCGGCACGAATTTTTTGAGGTCGACGCCGGCCAGCACCTTCCTCGCCGCATCGGGCTGGGTGAGCACTGCGGGCAGCAGCGCGAGATGCTCGATCGCCCAGGCGATGCGATTGCGGGTGAGAAGCATTGCGCGCAGGAGATGCGGATTGGCGTCGGCGCGCAACTTTTCGATCTCGACTGAAAGCAGGTCGAGGCTCTCGCGATGATCGGAAAAACTCAGCTTCTGCTGGCCCATGATCAGCTGCAGCGCGAGACGGTCGAGTTCGGTCGCCAGCCTGAAAATGAGGCTTCCGACGCGCGCGGCGATGTCCATATCCCTCAGCGCGGCATCCTTTAACGCAGCAAGGCGCAGCGGCGCCTGGTCGGCATGAAGCGAGACCATGCCGTCGAGCGCCTCCAGCAGCACGACGAGCCCGCCGGTGAGCCGCAAGGCGGAAGCGCGGTCGCCGGCCCCGGCGATCAACGCGCGGGCCGCTTGCAAATGGTCGGAAAGCGAGGCCTGCTGCTCGACGAGCTTCAGGTAGGCCGCGCCGGGATCGGGCGTCTCGCGGTAAAAACCCGCGACGCAACGCATGTAGGACGCGAACTCGCGCAAGACTTCGGCGAGGGTGAGGCGGCGTCCGGAGGCGTCGAGCAGGCGGGTGAGCGCCAGGGCGACGGGAATGTAAAGCGCGCCGCCGAGCGCGAACAGCATTTCGTAATCAAGCCGCCCGGAGAGATCGCGCTCCGGCGCGCCCAGCGTGAACACCATGGCGAGCATGACGGCGATGCTGAGCGGAATGGCCCAGCGACCCCAGGCGAGCAGCAGTCCGGCGCCGACGCCGACGGCCATGATCACAAAGCCTGCGAGCAGCGGCACATCCATGGCCAGCGCCGTCGCCAGCGCCGACAGGAGGACGCAGATCCAGGCGAGCGGCAGGATCCGCGCCTTGGCGGCGAAGGGCGACGGCAGATCGGCGAGGCTCACGCAAAGCGCGCCGGTCGCCGCGGCCATGCCGTGCTCGAAACCACCGGCGAAACCGACCATGAGGGCCACGACGAGCACGCCCAGAGCGACGGCGGCGCCATTCAGCACATGCAGGCCGAAGACATGTTTCAGCAGATTTGCGCGCGGTGCAGCGCGTGACAAAAAGCTCACCTTCAGCCGTCAATCAGCCGGGCGAGGCGTCGCAAAGCCAGCTCATATCCCTGCACGCCGCAACCGACGATGACACCTTCGGCGCGTTTTGACACAAAGGAATGGTGGCGGAATTCCTCGCGCTTGTGGATGTTGGAAATATGCACTTCGATCACCGGCGCCTCGAAGGCGCCGAGCGCGTCGAGCAGCGCGACCGACGTATGGGTGAAGGCGCCGGGATTGATGACGATGCCGGCGGCCCTGCCGCGCGCCTCGTGAATCCAGTCGATCAGCTCATATTCGCGATTGCTCTGCTCGAAGCGCAGCTCGAGCTTGAGATCGGCCGCCACCGCCAGGCAATTGCGCTCGACGTCGGCGAGCGTGTCGGCGCCGTAGATATGTGGCTCGCGCTGCCCGAGCAGGTTGAGATTGGGGCCGTTCAGCACCAGAATAAGGCGGCTCATCCGAAAACCTTCACGTCTCTCGCCGGCCCGAGGCGCCGCCGCGCCGCCAATCTACAAAGTTTTTGCTCGTTTTGTCACTGGGAGCGGCGTCATGCCGCTTGCGCCCCATCCTTCGGGACGGCTCCCATAGCCGTCGGAAGGCGGGCGTCTTCTGACGCCCTGTGGGAGCCTCCTCAGGATGAGGGGCATGCGTTTTATGCAACCTTATCCTGAGGAGGCCCTTGAAAAGGGCCGTCTCGAAGGATGGCCGCAAGCCGCAGCCATAAGTGGACGGGCGAGACCGCCCGTCCACAAAATGCCTTAGACCCTCGCGCCATCGCCCTCGAAGGCCTTCACCCACATGGCGCAGATTCCGGAGCGCACGATATCGTCGATCGAGAATTCGATCACCGGCACCGGGAGATCATGCGTGCGAATCAGGTCGATCATGCGCCCGAGTCCCGACGCCTGCTGGATGTCGGACTGGTTGACGTCGCCGTTGATCACGCTGACGCAATTCTCGCCGACGCGGGTGAGGAATGTCTTGATCTCGGCTATGCTGGTGTTCTGTGCCTCGTCGAGCAGAATGAAGGCGTTTTTCCAGGAGCGCCCGCGCATCACCTCGAAAGGCGCCATTTCGATGCCGCCGCGTTTCAAGGCGATGTCGAAGGGACCCTCGCCCATGCGCTCCTTGATCGCATCGACGATCGGCACCGCCCAGGGCGCGAACTTGTCCTGCAACGAGCCGGGAAAAAATCCCAGCGAGCGACCGCAGGGAACATTGGGACGGGTGAGAATGATCTTGTCGATCTTGCCGGCGCGGAAGAGATCGGCGGCATGGGTTGCGGCGATCCAGGTCTTGCCTGTGCCGGCGGGTCCGAGAACCACGAGTTGCTGACTGGAACGCAAGGCGGCGAGATATTGGGCCTGTGTCGGATTAAGAGCTTTGATGGGTGGAAGGACCCGATGGTTCTGGAATTTGTTGGTTCCCTTGAACTCGATGATCTCGGCATCTCCATATTGACGGGAATTGCGGCTCTTCTTTCGGTCCAGTTGCTTGCCCACGCGCGAACTCCTGAGAGTTATAGATCGACGGGCGCGCCATCCGTTTCAAGACGGAAAGCGCGATGGAGGTTTAAGCGACGCGACTGAGGTAATAGCGAAGGAGGCCGTTGAGCTTCTGTCTGAAAGGTGCGCCATGAGCCTGCTCCTCGCCAAGAGAAGGATAAGCGATTCTCTCTCAATACAAAGTTAATTATTTTGACCTTCGGCCCGCGACGAACAGGCGCGCCATTGCTTGCGATGCTATGATCCGCGCGACGATTCGCCGCGCGGGTCGGCGGCGGGTTTTCGATCTGGCCGCGAAATTTTCGATCGCGCGGCCAGATTTTCAATCTGGCGACATTACCGATACCCTATGAATCCTCGCGCGACAAAGAGCGAATAAGTGCTGATCGGCTTCCCGAAGCGTTGCGCGGTCACTACTGTATAAGGCTCTATACTGCGGAAAGGCTCCCTCACCTCATTCGCCGCGACGGCGCCTCGCAAAACCAGTACGGCGTCCTTCCCGACCAGCGTTTTTTCATCGCGCCAGATGCCGAACTGGTTCTCCCGCAAATCATAGGTTGCGATATCACGATCCGATCCCGCGTTGAAAGCCAGCTGAGCCGCCTCGGACCAGTGGGGACACGCGATGAAGGCGGCATGCGCCTCCCCCATGCCGCGCGCGGCGGTCGCCGCCGCCAGATCCTCGCCATAGCGGGTTTCCTCCAGCGGCGGTCGGCCAAGCCAGTGCAGCGGATAGGGATTGAAGATATAAAGAATGGCGACGACCGCGAAGCCGACCGCTCCCACCACGACATGCGCCTGGAACAGGCGCGGCGACGCGCAGAACAGCGGCGCAAGCACGACAAAGGGAATGAAGGAGACGTCGCTCCAATGCATGATGACCTGCCTCGACGCAGGCGCCCAGCAAGCCAGGGCCAGCATGAAGCCGGTGGAAAAGACGAAGCTCCACCGTCCCAGCGCCTGCAGCGCGCCCTTGTCGCCAGTCCCCGGCGAACACTTGAGAAAGCGGTAGAGCGCTGGCAGCAGGAAGGGACCGAAACCGGCGATTGCGCCGCCCTCGCGCAAAAAACCCATGAAGGTGAAGCCGCTTTTCAAATCGTTCGAATGCTGGTAGCGGCCGAAAGAATGCAGCGCGACGGTTGGAAAATCATTCTGAACGTTCCAGATCAGAATCGGGCTCAGGATGAAAGCGACGATCCCTCCGGCCAGGTAAAGCTGTGGCGCGCGGAAAAGCCCGCGCCAGCGAGGATCGGAGAGCATTGTCGCGACAAAGGCGAGGCCGAAGAACAGCGCGTTATATTTGCAAAGGCCGGATAGCCCCATGAAGAATGCGCCGAGGTAAAGATTGCGCCAGGAAATTTCCGAGCCGCCAGCCGCCGGCAAATCCCCCAAGAAATCCGAAAGGAAATAAGCGGCGAACAGCAGGAACAGGATGAGCCAATTGTCCGGAAGCACATTGGTCCCGGCGAAAATGAACATGGGCGAGCAAAAATAAACGCCCATCAGGGTCCAGAAATAGACCTGTGAGCTTTCAGGGCTCAACTTGCGCGCCCAGACCCAAAAGAGAGCAATGGTCGCGGCCGCCGCGGCCAGAGTCGGCATGCGAAGGCCGAAAAGAGTCCAGCCGAACAGCGCCTCGCCCGCCCTCTCCGCCCAACCGATCATTCCGGGGTGGTCGAGATAGGAAAGCTGTAAATGCTGGCCCCAGAGAAAATAATAGGATTCGTCGGCATTGGGCGGGACGAGCAGCGCGAAAGCCAGCCTGAACGCCAGCATGACGAGAACAAGGGCGCGCAGGACGCCAAGCGGCATCAACGCGCCCAAGGCGCCGGCGCCGCCATCGGCAGTCGCCGCCTTGCTTCTGGACTCCATGCGTTCTTCCGCTCCCGATAGCTGGGCAACCCCCACCCGAACGCGCGCCGCTCCGGCGCGCGTTCGGGTGGACCTTTCTGTCCTTTAATCAAACTCCGCGCAATCCCAAGCAGCTCAGGCGCCGCCGAAGATGGCTGCAGGCAAGGTTCCGACGATAGACTTCGTTTAACTCAAGCTTTCGGATGCGCAATGTCTCGTTCTTTTTCGCCCCGCCCGCCGCAGGAAACACTGTCCGGAGCGGCCGGCCTAGAACCGCTGTTTCGCGAGGAATACGGCGATGCGCTGCTCGCTATGGCGCTGGCGAGCGGCGGCGACGAACGCATCGCGCTGGGCGCCGACGGGCGCAATCCCTATGGCGCGCCGATTCGTCCGGCCGCCAAAGAAATCTGGTTCGCCTCCTCGACCGCCTCCGCTATTTCGCAACGCGGCTGGGAAGCCGCGGCGAACGCCCTGCCCCTGGCTTTTTCGGCCGCGCGGGCCGAGGACTGGCATGCGGGGCTGCGCCACAGGATCTTGTCGCTACTCGCCCCCGCGGGCTCCGATGTCGTCTTCTGCGCTTCGGGCACCCAGGCCGAATACGCAGCCTTGGTCGCGGCGCGCGCTCTGGACGGCGGGCGGCCGAAAACCCTGTTCAATCTTCTGGTGGCGCCCGGGGAAACCGGACGCGGCGCGGCCCATGCGGCCAGCGGCAAGCATTTCCTCGATTCGGCGCCTTTCGGTTCCGCGCTCAAGGGCCGCACAGTCGAGGGATTCGGCGAAGGCGCGGTCACGCTCGCGTCCCTGCCGATCCGCGATCCCCTGGGCGCGCCGCTCCCGGCGAACGACGTCGACGCCGTCGGCGAATTCCTGACGCGCCACGCCGTGGCGCGCAATGCGCGGGCGCTGCTGCATGTGCTCGATTGCTCGAAGACCGGGCTATCAGGATTTTCGCGCGCCGCCGCGACAAAGCTCAAGGCGGCTTTCCCTGATCATGTTTCGGTGGTGGTGGACGCCTGCCAATTGCGTTGCGCGCCGGAGACCATCCGCGCCGATCTCGAAGCCGGATTCATGGTGATGATCTCCGGCTCGAAATTCGCCGGCGGCCCGGCTTTTTCCGGCGCGCTGCTGCTGCCCCCCGACATGATGCGCGCCCTCCAGCTTTTTCCCGAAATCCTGTGGCCGGCAGGCCTCGCGCCGCATGTCGCCTTCCTCGACTGGCCGCCGGCGCTGGGCGAAAAGATCGCCGGACCGTTTGGCGCGCGCTGCAACCAGGGCCTCGGCCTGCGCTGGGAGGCGGCGCTCGCCGAATACGAGCTCATGCTCGCCCAGGCGCCGGACGTGGTCACGCGGGCGAAAATCCTGTTCGGCGAGGCCGCGCGGAAAAATATCACGCGCGCGCCCACGCTTTCGCTTGGCGAGGCCTCGGAATCGTCGACCATCCTGCCAATCTTCAGCCAAAGCATGGCCGGCGCGCCGCTGCCCGCCGAACCGATCCAGCACGCCCTGCGGACGCGCGGCATGCATATCGGCCAGAAGGTCAAGCTTGGCGGCGGCGAGGTGCTGCGGCTCTGTCTCGCCGCTCCGCAGATCAATGATTTCGCGCTGCGTTTGGCAACGGGAATGAACGAGGCCTCGGCCTTCGCGCCGCTGGAGGAAGACATGCGTCGCCTGTTCGACGAATGGAGCGGGCTACTGGCCATCTGACCGGCAAGAGCCCCGATTTGATGGCATCAGATCGGGGCTCTTGCTCTTTGTTTTGTCGCATATTCGCTAACGCGGCCCTTCGGGTCTTCACGCGAACCGGCATCCACTTCGCTTGAACCGAAGGTCCGCGTAGCGAATATGCTTAGGCTTTCACCCTCGCGCGCCGAGCTGGGTTTTCGGCTCGAAGAGCGCGGTCAGAATGGCGGCGCGGTTGGCGCGGCCGATCAGCACGATCCCGTCGCCCTCGCCAATGGTCGTCGTATCGGGCGGATTTGTGAAAACGTCGCCGTCGCGCCGGTTGATCTGGACGATAAAAAAGGCGCCCTTGGCTTGCCGCTCGATGGCCGCCACCGTCATGCGGGCCGCCGCGCTGCGCGGCGCGACAGTGATGACCTCAAGGTCCATGCCGAAATTGTGCAGCACTCGCTGGAAACCGTGCGAACGCTCCAAGCCTTCGATGAAGCGGGCGGATTCCTGGTAAAGGATCAGTTCGGCGATGCGTTCGGCTCCGATATGGGTCGGCAGCACCACCTTGTCGGCGCCGGCCTGCAACAATTTGTTCTCGGTGCTCGGCAAAATGCCGCGCGCGACGATTTGAAGATCGGCGTTCAGCGCCCTCGCGCTCAGGGTGATAAACACATTGAGCGCATCATTGGCCAGAACCGTCGCCAGCGCATGCGCTCGCACGACGCCGGCTGCGAGCAGCACCGACTCGTCGGTGGCGTTGCCATGGATGCAGAGAAACCCCAGGGCGCGCGCTTCGGCGGCGCGCGCCTCGTTTTCCTCGATCACCACGAAACCGGCGCTGCTGGCGCGCAAGGTGCGCGCCAATACGGCGCCGAGGCCGCCGAACCCGCAGAGGATCACATGTTTTTCAAGTTGCTCGATTTGCTTGTTCATGACCTTGAGACCCGAGATCTTGTTGAGCTGGCTGAGCGTGAAGATCTGCACGACGACGCCGGTCAGGAAGATCATTCCGGTGCAGCCGAACAGAATCAGCGAAAGCGTGATGAAATTCAATATTGGCGTGTCGATCGGCCGGACTTCGTTGTACCCCACCGTGTAAAGCGTCACGATGACCATGTAGATGGCGTCGCGAAAGCTCCAGCCGGACGCCATATAGCCTATTGTGGCGAGCATCATGACAATGCCGATGAAACCCATGCCGACGGCCAGGTTGCGCGACGGGGAATCGAACAGGCCGGTCATTCGCGGTTTGGGCACGCGGCGAATTTGCCGCGGCTTGTCGCGGACGGCCCGCGCCTCGGTCATCTTGGCGTTGAGATCGCGGGAGCCTTTCTTTTTGGGAGCGCTTTGGTCCTTCGCGCTTTCGTCCTTCGCGCTTTCTTCCCTCTCCGCCCCCGCATCGTCCTCGTCGATCAAATCGCAGAGCCCCCGGCAAAGATGAAGCCCCTGACTTCTATCGCGTTTCTGAAGAAATAAGGCGGCGCTCCAGTTTACGGCGGCCATCGCGCCTTGCAAGCTTCGATTTTGAGCATGAGGCGCTTACATCTTGCGCGCATCGCCTCAATCGATTGCAGGAAGATTCTTGGCCAAAGCTTCCAGCACGGCCATGCGCACGGCGACCTCCGCTGTGTCCTGGTCGCGGCAGCCGATCGGGCCGTGATGGATCACCACAGCGTCCGGCCGGGCAAAACCGAGCTTTTCGTGGGCGAAGCCGAAAAAGCGGACATATTCGCGCTCGGGAAAATCTGCGCTCTCCCCTCGCCCGGACAGCATCATCACCACGTCGGCGTCGTCAAGGCCGTCCCGCATGGTGCGGAACACTTCGACGCCCATCTGGCCGATCCTTGGCGGCAGCAGAGCGGAAGGCCCGACCATCCGCACCCGCGCGCCGAGGCAGGTCAGCAGGATGAGGTTCGAGCGGGCGGCGCCCGAATGCAGCGCGTCGCCGCAAATCGCCACGACCAGGCCATCCACCTCGCCTTTGGCGCGCCTTATGGCCTGGGCGTCGACGAGGGCCTGAATGGGATCCTCATGCGCGCCGTCGCCGGCGTTGACCACAGCGCAATCGAGTTTTCCGGCGAGTGTTTTCGCGACTCCCGCTTCGGGCGAACGAAGGATTGTGATGGCTGGATCGAGGGCCGCGATCCCCGCGGCGATTTCGCTGAGCGTCGCGCCTTGCGCGGGCGGTGGCGCGAAGAGAACCTTGGCGCCGAGCCGCCGTCCGGCTTCCACCAGGGCGTCCCGCGCTCCCACGGGGGCGTCCGGGAAAAGACCGACCACGTTCCGACCGGCGAGACGGGACGTTCGCCCGAAGGCCCTGATATCGCCCGCCGCCTCCTGCGCGAGATCGAGCAGGTAGAGGATCGCCGGACGCGAAAGGCCCTCGATGCCCAGGAGATGACGTTGCGTGAAATAGGCCGCGGAAAAGGACATGAACGCCCTCTAGCCGGAAGCGCCGAAGCCGGCAAGGGGCCGGTGCGTTTGTGCCTTGACGAAGGGATCATTTGACAGGACGGCGGCTCTCCCCCATTTTCCGCCCCATTCCGGGCGGCTGCGAAGAGCGGCCCGGCTTTTGCTTCTCTGCCGGGCAAGCCGGCCATCGGGGTCATCGCATGGACGTCGTCATCGTCGAATCGCCGGCAAAGGCCAAGACGATCAACAAATATCTTGGCAAGAACTTCGAGGTCATCGCCTCGTTCGGCCATGTGCGCGACCTCACGGCCAAGGACGGCTCCGTCGATCCCGACGACGATTTCAAGATGCTCTGGGAGGTCGACGCCAAGGCCGGCAAGCGCCTGGCCGACATCGCCGCGCTGGTCAAGAGCGCCGACCGCATCGTCCTCGCGACCGATCCGGATCGCGAGGGAGAAGCCATCTCCTGGCACGTCCTCGAAGTTTTGCGCGCGAAGAAGGTGCTCAAGGACAAGCCGGTGCAACGCGTTGTGTTCAACGCCATCACCAAGGACGCGATCCTCGAGGCGATGAAACATCCGCGCGAGATCGACGTGTCGCTGGTCGAGGCCTATCTCGCCCGCCGAGCGCTCGATTATCTCGTCGGCTTCAATCTATCCCCGGTGCTCTGGCGCAAGCTGCCGGGCGCCAAATCGGCCGGCCGCGTGCAATCGGTGGCGCTGCGCCTCGTCTGCGACCGCGAACTCGAAATCGAAAAATTCAAGTCGCGCGAATATTGGTCGCTGGTCGCGCATCTGCGCAACCAGACCGACATGCCCTTCATCGCCCGCCTCGTCGGCGCCGACGGCCGGAAGATCACCCGTCTCGACATTGGCGCGGGCGCCGAGGCCGAGGATTTCCGGCAGGCGCTGGACACGGCTGCGTTCACCGTTTCGTCGGTCGAAGCCAAGCCCGCCAGGCGCAATCCCCAGGCGCCCTTCACCACTTCGACGCTGCAGCAGGAAGCCTCGCGAAAGCTCGGCATGGCCCCCGAAAACGCCATGCGCGTCGCGCAAAAGCTTTATGAGGGCGTCGATATCGGCGGCGAGACCGCTGGTCTGATAACCTATATGCGAACCGACGGCGTCGATGTGGCGCCCGAGGCGGTCACCGGCGCACGCGCGGTGATCTCAAAGGAATTTGGCGCCAAATACGTCCCGGATGCTCCTCGCAAATATGTCACCAAGGCGAAGAACGCCCAGGAGGCGCATGAGGCCATCCGCCCGACCGACATGTCGCGTCTGCCGAAAGACGTCGCGCGCCACCTGCAGCCGGACCAGGCGAAGCTCTACGAGCTGATCTGGACCCGCATGATCGCCAGCCAGATGGAATCGGCGCTGCTCGAACGCACGACGGTCGATATCGAGGCGAAAGCCGGTGTGAGGACGCTCGAATTGCGCGCCACCGGCCAGGTCGTGCGCTTCGACGGGTTCCTGAAACTCTATCAGGAAGGCAAGGACGACGACGGAGATGACGAGGAGTCCGGCCGCTTGCCGCCCCTGTCCAAGGATGAAGTGGTCAAGAAGGACAAGATCGATGCGACGCAGCACTTCACCGAGCCGCCGCCGCGCTTCACCGAGGCCACTTTGGTCAAGCGCATGGAAGAGCTCGGCATTGGCCGTCCCTCCACCTATGCCTCGACCCTGGCCGTGTTGCGCGCCCGCGACTATGTGAAGATCGAGAAGAAGCGGCTGGTGCCGGAAGACAAGGGTCGTCTGGTCACGGCCTTTCTCGAAAGCTTCTTCAGCCGCTACGTGCAATATGATTTCACCGCCGAGCTTGAAGAGCAGCTTGACCGGGTTTCCAACTCCGAACTGGACTGGAAACAGGTGCTGCGCGATTTCTGGACGGAATTCTCCACCGCCATCGATGGCACCAAGGAATTGCGCACGACGCAGGTCCTGGACAGCCTTAACGATCTGCTCGGGCCGCATATTTTCCCGGCCAAGGATGACGGCTCCAGCCCGCGCGCCTGCCCCTCCTGCGGAGCCGGCCAATTGTCGCTGAAACTTGGCAAGTTCGGCGCCTTCATCGGCTGCTCCAACTATCCCGATTGCAAATATACGCGCACGCTCGCCGACCGTGGCGAGAGCGCCGCCAAGGGCGTCGAGGGCGAGCGTCCCGGCGTGAAGACGCTTGGGGAAGATCCGAAAACAGGCCAGGAAATCACCCTGCGCGACGGGCGTTTCGGCGTTTATGTGCAGGAAGGCGAAGGCGACAAGCCCAAGCGCTCCTCGCTCGCCGCAAACATGCAACCCGACGACGTCACGCTGGAAATCGCGCTGGCGCTGCTGTCGCTGCCGCGCGAGGTAGCGAAACATCCCGAAAGCGGCGAGGCGATCCTCGCGGGCATCGGCAAATATGGCTCTTACGTCCAGCACAAGAAGACCTACGCCAATCTCGGCAAGGACGAGAACATCCTCGAAATCGGCGCCAATCGCGCGGTTGACCTGATTCTGACCAAGGAAGCCGGCGGCGGTCGCGGCGCTCCGGGCGGCGAGATCCGCGCGGTCGGCGACCATCCCGATGGCGGCGCCATCGCGCTCAAGGCCGGGCGTTTCGGCCCCTATCTCGCCTGGGGCAAGGTCAACGCCACCCTGCCCAAGGGAACGGATATGACCGGCCTGACGCTTGAGCAGGCGGTGGCGATCGTCAACGCCAGGGCGGCGGGCGCCCCGAGCGACGGGCGGTTGCTGGGCGAGCATCCCGATGGCGGCCCCATTGCCGTGCGCGCTGGCCGTTTCGGTCCCTATGTCTCCTGGAACAAGGTCAACGCCACCCTGCCAAAATCCATGACGCTGGAGACGATTTCCATCGAGGAGGCCGTTCGGCTGATCGAGGACAAGATCGCCATGGGCGGTGGCAAGCCGGGCAAGAAGCCCGCGAAAAAGGCAGCTGCGAAAAAGGCGCCCGCCAAAAAAGCTGGGGACAAGAAAGCTCCGGCCAAAAAGGCGCCCGCCAAGGCCAAGGCGGCGATCGAGGACTCGGACGAGCCGCCGTTTGAGGGTGGAAAGCCTGCGAAAGCGGCCGCCCCCAAGAAGCCGCCGGCCAAGAAGGCGGCGAAGAAATAACATCGCGGAAGCGCAAGCCTTCGCCTGGAACAGCAAAGCTCCTGTTGAATTAGCAAGTTGTAATGTTGTTGGATTGCTGAGACCTTCAGTCGGGCATCAGGTCGGCGAATCATGTCTCGACCTGAGCTGCGGCGCAAAGGCGGCCTCGATGATCATTGGCGTCCTCAATCAAAAGGGCGGCGTCGGCAAGACGACGATCGCCGTCAACCTGGCCGCCTGCTACAGCCAGGCCGGCCGACGCGTGCTTCTCATCGACGCCGATCCGCAAGGGAGCGCGCTGGCCTGGTCCGGCGTCCGGCAGGCCGAGCCGGATTTTGTGGTCGTCGGCATGGCCAAGCCCACATTGCATCGCGATATCCCCGCTTTGGCGAAAAATTACGATGTCATCGTCATCGACGGGGCGCCCCGCGTCAATGAACTCGCCCGCGCCACGATCATGGCGAGCGACCTCGTGCTGATCCCCGTCCAGCCCTCGCCCTTTGACGTCTGGGCCGCCTCCGAAACCATTCAACTGATCCGCGAAGCCAGCGTTTACAAGGAGGCGCTGCGCGCCGCCTTCGTGGTCAACCGCAAGATCAGGAACACCGTGATCTCCCGCGATTTTTCCGCAGCGTTCGATCAATTCCCAGACACGCCCGTGCTGGACGCCGCCTTGATCCAGCGCGTCATTTATGCGGAAAGCGCGGCGCGCGGCCTCTCGGTCTTCGAAGCGGCGCCGCGCGGCGAGGCGGCGCGCGAGTTCGAGCGCCTAGCGGCGCTGATTTTTCCTCATCCTGAAAGGAAAGCGGCATGAGCAGGAAAACCATTCCCTTCCCCGTTTCGCAAAGGTCAGCCTCGGCTGCGACCTCGACCGGACCAGCGACGATTTTACCCCCGCAAGGGACAAAGGTCGATCAATGGGTCGCGCAACCCGCGACGGCGGTCGCCAGCGCGCCCTCTGGGCTGGTGCTCGCCATCTCCGATGAGCCCGACATGTTCGAGCTTTGGAAAATTGGCGTGTTCCTGCCCTATGCGCTCGCCTGGCGCTGGGCCTTTGGCGCGACCAGGAGAAGCGCGCGGATGCTCGTCCGCTAAGGCGCTTCGCCCATAATTTCCGCTTATGCGGCCGGAACCCAAGGTAAGCACGCAGGTTGTCCCTTGATTGACTCGCAAGGGGGACATTCAGTGGCCACGCGACTTATCCATCTGATCAATCCGAAAACCGACTCGCTGACAACAAGGCCGATCTATTTCAATCGCGCCCTCTATTCCCCGCTGGCGGGCCTGCTCGCCGTCGCCGCCTGCATACCGCGCGATCAATATGAGGTCGTGCTGACCGACGAGAACATCGAGAGCATCGACTTCGACCTGAAGTGCGACATGGTCGGCATTTCCGCGATGACCAGCTATGTCAATCGCGGCTACGAGATCGCCGACGCGTTTCGCGCCAAGGGCGTTCCAGTCGTCATGGGCGGCGTGCATCCCAGTTTCATGGCGCGGGAGGCGCTCACCCATTGCGATGCGGTCGTGGTCGGCGAAGCGGAACTGGTGATGGACAAGCTGTTGGACGACCTGCGCCACGGTATTATACGCGGCATTTATAAATCCGCGACCCTGCATTCGATGGTCGGCATGGCCATGCCCCGTTATGACCTGCTCAAGAAACATCGCTACGTGAACAAGACCTTCGTGCAGACCTCGCGCGGCTGCCATACCGGTTGCACTTTCTGCGCCGAGCCGCTGATGAACGGCCTAAAATTCCGCTACCGCCCGGTCGATGAAGTGATCGCCGAAATGGAGGCTTGCGGATCGCGCACCATATCGATCAATGACGCGGATTTTTTCGGCACTCCCGACCGCCCGAAAGAAGTCATGCGCGCCATGAAGGGGCGCGGCTTCCATTGGCAGGCGGGCGTCACCTCAAAGCTGGCGGAGGACGACCAGATGCTGGAGCTGGCGGCCGAAAGCGGCTGCACCATGCTCAGCATCGGCTTTGAATCGATCAGCCGCGAAACGCTGAAAAGCGTACACAAGATGGTCAACCAGCCCGACCATTTCGCCGCCCTCGTCGAGAAGATTCATTCCTACGGAATATCGGTGTTCGGCCTGTTCATGTTCGGCTTCGACGGCGACGATACGTCCGTGTTCAAGGACACGGTGAACTTCAATATCAACGCCGGCTATGACGCCTGCGCCTATTCGGCGCTGACCCCCTATCCGGGCACGCTGACTTGGTACGAGATGAAAAAGGCCAAGCGCATCGTCTCCTATGACTGGACGATGTACGATCAAGGCCACGTCGTCTTCAAGCCGGAGAAGATGGAGCCGGACGAATTGCGCATCGGCCTCGACAGCGCCTACAGGGGGTTTTATTCAACAAAATCGATCGCCAGCCGCTTCCCCCTCACGGGCAAGAGAAACCGCGCGCAATGGGCGGTTTACAATCTCTTCATGCGCAAGGCGTCGCGCACCGAGCATATCGATTCGATCGCCCCGGCGACGCCGGAGCCCGACCTCGCGCCGAACCCGCCGATCCTGCCGATCAAGCGCGAATGGCGCCAGGCGGTGCTTGAGGCGATCGATCCGCAGGACGTGGCGGCGAGAAGTTCCGCCGCCGAATAGCGCTACGCGCGCGGCCTTCAGGCCACGCGAACCCTGCCAAGAAAGCCGCTGGATTCAGAGCGCAAATTAAAACCAGCTTTATGGATCAAGGCTGAGCAGCGCTAACGGCAGGGCAATCCGGTGAAACCGTTTTGTGCGTCCCAAGGGGCCGTCATTGCGAGCGAAGCGAAGCAATCCAGCTATATCGAGAGCCCACATTTATCTGGAAAACACGAGATCGATATCGAAGTGGATTGCGCCTTGGCGTTACCGCCGCGCCGCCGAAGCAACCTTTTCGCGACGTCGCAGCCACGCGGCGTCGAGCAGCATTTGCGCCGCCCAGCGATAGACATTGCGCTCGCCGATCTGGCCGCACATGATCCGCATTCGCTCGGCCTGTTCTTCGCGGCTCATGCGGAAGGCGCGATCGAGCGCCTTGGCCATGCCATGCGTGTCATAGGGATTGACGATCAAGGCTTCGGTAAGTTCGCGCGACGCGCCTGCGAAACTCGAGAGCATCAGCACGCCATAGCCGTCGTCGCGCGCCGCGACGAATTCCTTGGCGACGAGATTCATCCCGTCGTGCAGGCTCGACACAATGCAGACGTCGGCGGCGCGAAACAGCTCAAAAACCTGCTTTGGCTCGTGATGCCGGACCGAAAGGCGGATCGGCGGGCAGCCGCTGTCCTCGTATTTCGCGTTGATTTCGGACGCGAGCTTTTCGGCGTCGACCTGCAGGGACGCGTAGGAATCGAGCTTCTGCCGGGTCGGCGCCGCCGCCTGGATCAGCACCATCTTGCCGCGCCATTCCGGCTTTTCCGCCAGGAGCTCGTCGACCGCGCGCATGCGGTCGAGAATCCCCTTGGTATAGTCGAATCGCTCGACGCCGACGGCGATGCGCACGTCGTCGGGCAGGTTGAACTGGGCGCGCACGATCGCGCGGCATTCTTCGACCGGCGGCTGGTTGGCGAGCGCGCGCGGCGGCCATTCGATGGAAATGGGATAGGGCCTGATCAGCGTCTCCCGCCCGCGCAGGGAGATCGAGGATTTCTCGCGGTCGATGCGGCTCTCGATATAGCGGTCCGCCGTTTCGAGAAAATTATTGCAATGGGACTGGGTGTGAAAGCCGAGGATCGACGAGCCGAGCAAGCCATCGAGAATTTCATTGCGCCAGGGACAGATCCCGAAGGTTTCCGCATTGGGCCAGGGAATATGCCAGAAAGTGACGATGGTCGCCCTCGGCAGGCGCCGCCGCACCATGCGCGGCAGCAGGGCGAAATGATAATCCTGCACCAGCACGATGGGATTGTCGCAGGTCGCCTCCTCGGCGACGATGTCGGCGAAACGTTCGTTGACCGCGCGATAGGCGGCCCAATCCTGCTCGCGGAAGATCGGGCGCACGAAGGCGATATGGCAGAGCGGCCACAGGCCCTCGTTGGCGAGACCGTAATAATAGCCGTCCTGCTCCTCCTCGGAGAGCCAGACGCGGCGCAAAGTATAGGCGGGATCATCGGGCGGCACGCGCAGCCGGTCATGCTCGTCGCAGGTTTCGCGGTCCGCGTCGCCGCCGCCATGCGCGATCCACACGCCGCCGCAGGCGCGCATCACCGGCTCGAGCGCCGAGACAAGGCCGCTCGCCGGGATCTGCAGCTTGATCTCGCCGTCGACGTGATTATGGATATAGGGCTCGCGGTTGGAGACGATGATCACCTGCGCGCCGGGCAATTCCTCCTGCAGCAGCGTGTGCAGCGTTTCGGGCGACCATTTGATGTGGATGCCCTCGGTGAATTTTCGCTCGGTGCGCAATTCGGCGAGCAGCGCGTTGATCTCCTCGTTGACGGGAAGGTCGAGCCGTTCGAGATCGAGCGCCACCGGCGCGGCGGCGCGGCGTCCGTCGGCTATGGCGCTGCGCAGGGATTTCAGCCAGCTCCGCCGCAGCACCTGCACGATGGCGAAAGTCATCAGGCCGAAACCTACGCCGACGCCGAGCAGGTCGAGAAAGGCGTAGAGCCGCAATTCGTCGATGCGGCGCCCGAGAAAATCGGGATTGGGCGCGACGACGAGGCTTCCCGCCTTGCCGTCCTCGCCAAGCGGATAGACGCTGAGATAGACTCGGCCGCCGGCCATGCGGCGCGCGACGGCGCCGCCCTTGTGCAAGGGCAGGCCTGTGCAGGAAAAGCCCTTGGGCATGTCGGCGGTGGCGTGCAGCAAATCGCTGCTCGTCCCGCAAACCGCAAGCGCAAGCACGCGTTCGTCGCCGGCCAGCCTGTCCAGCATCGGCGCGAGCTCGGCCCCGTTCTTGGACGCCGCCGCGGCGGCAAGCTGACCGCTGACAGACCGGAAGGCGATGCTCGTCTGCATTTCGATGTCGTGCCGCGCCCAATTGTTGATCACCGCCGACGCCAGCATGGCGACGCCGAGCGCCACCAGCAGCGCCGCGATGAAGCCGAGCGCGACATAGAGAATGTTCGGACCGCGCGGAAGCAAGGCGCGACGGCCATCGGCTGGCAAAAAGGCGCTCATCGCGCCTCGTCCCAGCTTTTCGAAAGGCGCATCGCCGCGAGAATGATGCCGACGAGCGAATAGGTCTGCGGGAAATTGCCCCAGAGTTCGCCGGTCGCGGGATCGATGTCTTCGGACAGCAATCCGACATGGTTGCGGCGCGCCAGGATCTTTTCGAACAGGTTGCGCGCCTCCTCCAGGCGGCCGATAGCGGCGAGCGCATCGACGTACCAGAAGCTGCACAAGGTGAAGGCCGTCGTCGGCGCGCCAAAATCGTCGGGCGCCTCGTAACGGAAGAGATAGCCGTTGCGGCCGAGCATGTGGCCGATGGTCTCCACCGTGGCGACGAATTTCGGATCGCGCGCTTCGACGAGGCCGAGTTCGGCGAGCAGTAGCGAACTCGCGTCGACATGGTCGGAATCGAGATGGCCGGCGTAGCAATTGAGCTTGGCGTTCCAGGCGCGCTCTAGAATGTCCTTGCGCAATTCGTCGGCGAGGCCCCGCCAATGGGCGGCGCGCTCCGGAAGCGACAGCCGCGTGGCGATGCGCGCCAGCCGGTCGCAGGCGACCCAGCACATGGCGGCGGAATAGGTATGGACCGCCGGCTTGTCGCGATATTCCCAAATTCCAGCGTCGGGCGTCAGCGCCACCGCATGGGCGCGCGTCCCGAGCGGCTCCAGCAGCGCGAACAGGGCTTCGTCGCCCTTCTTCGGCAGCCTTTCGTCGAAAAACATCTGCGCCGCCGAAAGAATGACGCTGCCATAGACGTCGTGCTGGATCTGGTTGACGGCGTCATTGCCAATCCGCACGGGACCGTAGCCGCGATAGCCGGCGAGGCCGGGCGCGACTCGCTCCGGAAGCGCCTTTTCCGGCAGCACGGAATAGACAGGCTTCAAGTCCGGACCGCGCTCCATCGCGATGATGTTGGTGACATAGTCGATGAAGCGCACCATGGTCACGGTGGCGCCGATGCGGTTGAGCGCATGCACGGTGTAGAAGGCGTCACGAATCCAGCAATAGCGGTAGTCCCAGTTGCGCTGCTCGCCCGGCGCTTCCGGCAGCGATGTCGTCAGCGCCGCGACGATCGCGCCGGTCTGCTCGAAGCTGCATAATTGCAGGGTGATCGCCGCGCGGATCACATCGCTCTGCCATTCGAAGGGCACATAGAGGTTGCGCACCCATTCGTGCCAGGCGTCGCGCGTCTGGTCATGGAATTCGCGCGCGAGACGCCCGATGTTGATCGGCAGCGGCTCGTCATTGTGCAGGATGAAGGTCGTCGGCTCCGACAGGATGAAAGCGCCGTCCGAAGCGATATAGGAGACGGGCGCGTCGCTGGTCAGCCGGATGGCGCCCGCTTCGGTCGCGTAGCGCACATGGTTGCTGCCGGCGATCCGCGTCGGGCGCACGGAGCCGTAATCGGCGCGCGGCCGCATGTTTACGCGAATTCTGCACAGACCCCGCAGCGGCTCGACGCGCCTTACGATCATCGACGGATTGAAATGCCGGCCATATTGCGGAAAGCGCGGCGCGAAATCGACGATGGAAAAGGCCGAGGCGCCGTCGGCGGAGGTCACCACGGTGCGGACGATGGCGGTGTTGCGGACATAGCTTTGCTCGTAGGTCGAGCCGTCCTCGTCGAAACGGATGGAGAAATAGCCGTCCTGCGGCATGGCGCCGTCGACCAGCGCGCAGAAGACGGGATCGCCGTCGACGCGCGGCCAGCACATCCAGACGATGGCGCCGGATTTGTCGAGCAGGGCCGAGACATGGCCATTGCCGATGACCGCAAGGTCGATGGTCGGGGAAAGTTTCATTTTGCGCCGCCTGATCCGCCATCGGCGCGGACCGTCGCGATGCGATCCGACAATTCGCCCAACCATCGCCTGACATCGGCGGTTCCGCGGAAATCCGCGACATCGGCCTCGAAGAATTCGCCCGCCACGCGAAACCCACGGCCGCCGAAGGACTCCACGGCGTCGAAAGCCGAAATATCGGTGAAATCGTCGCCGATCATCACCGGCAGGCGGTCGGAAAAGGGCGCGTGGTGCATGAAGCTCTGCACGGCCGCGCCTTTGGAGACATGTTTCTGGATGACTTCCGCGACCTTGCGGCCGGGACGCAGGTCGAGCGACTCGTCGGACTCCGGCACCAGCGCGCGCAGCCTTCGCTCGACCTCGCCGGCCTGATCTTCGGCCTGACGGTAATGCACGGCTATGGCGGCGCTCTTGGTCTCGACGACAATGCCGGGATGAAGCTGCGCCAGTTCGCGCACGGACTCGATGAAGGCCCCGGTCAGCGCCGGCGCGATTAGCCGCACCGCGCCATCCGCCGTCTCCCGGATTTCGGCGCCATGCACACCTGCGGCGCAAAACCGCGCCGGCGCCAGCAGGCGATCGAGATCGGCGATGGACCTGCCGCTGACAATGGCGAGCGCGCCGCCAAGCGCCAGCGCCAGGCTTTCGACGAGATCGGCAAGGCCCGGCGGCGCGACAGCCCCGGTGGGCGTCGAGGCTATGTCGATCAAAGTGCCGTCGAGATCGAGAAACAGCGCCAATTTTGACGCGCTGATGGAAGACTCTTTGACCCAGGGCTGGGGCGTCAACTCGCGCTCCCTATGTTGCATATTTCCCCCAAATCAAAACATCGAACTTCGGCTAAACCACATCGGGAATGAAACCGTTCCGTGGTCAGTGCGCAAAAAAGCGCCGCTTGGGGTGCGGCGCCTCCAATTGTCGAGTTCAGGCGCTTCGCGCCGGAATCACTTGCCCCAGCGCCATCCCGGCGGCTCGCCCTTCAGCCAGCAAATCCCGACGAGGACAGCCGTGAGGGCAGTGAGGCTGGCGCCGAACGACACAGGCGCGTTTTTTGGCGGAAAAACCACAGCGATCACGCCAACCAGCGCGACATAGGCGACCAGGACGAGCCAGCCTTCCCAGGTCGCCGGAAGGCCCCAACCCCAGCCATGGGTCTTGGCGGGAAACCAGTATCTTGACGGCATCAACCGCTCCCATCCTATCAACGCGCCCATGGCGCCACATTGAGTGATCATTTTTGTGACGTTTGCAGGCAACAAAGGCCGCTTTCGGCGGAAAGCGGAAGGCGTGCAAGGATGAGTTATCGTCGTTTTGGCCCCAGCGCTTGGGCCGTCATTGCGAGCAGAGCGAAGCAGGGCGCCAACGTAGCAGGTCAGGCGCCCGCGTTTCCGTGGCCGTAGTCTGGACTGCTTCGCTACCGCTCGCAATGACGGTATAAATATTTGAGGTCATAAAATTATGTATTGCGGTATTACATCGGCGTGCCGCAAACTTCTGCAATATCGCCTTCGAGCCGAACGCGGTCATGTGAAAACCAACGCCAATTTCGAGCTTGAGCAATAGATATGGTTTCGTGGGCGCAACCGTGTAGGCGCGCCCATAAACCCTTTATTCCCTGATGCTCAGTAGATCGGGAAGCGATTGGTCAGCTGCTCGACCTTCCCGCGCACAGAAGCCTCGACCGCCGCATTGCCCGCGTCGCCATTTTTCGCCAGCCCGTCCAGCGTTTCGACGATCAATTCGCCGACCAGCTTGAATTCGGCGACGCCAAAGCCGCGCGAGGTCGCGGCGGGCGCGCCGAGACGGATGCCGGAGGTCACCCAGGGCTTTTCCGGATCGAAGGGAATGCCGTTCTTGTTGCAGGTGATTTCCGCGCGTCCCAGCGCGACTTCCGCGGCCTTGCCGGTCAGCTTCTTCGGCCTGAGGTCAACGAGCATGAGGTGATTGTCGGTGCCGCCGGTGACGAGATCGAGCCCGCCGTCCCGCAACGTTTCCGCGAGCACGCGGGCGTTCTCAACGACCTGATGCGCATAGGTCCTGAACTCCGGCCGCAGGGCTTCGCCGAAGGCCACCGCCTTGGCGGCGATGACATGCATCAGCGGGCCGCCCTGCAGGCCGGGGAAGATCGCCGAATTGATCTTCTTCGCAATGGCCTCGTCATCGGTCAGCACCAGTCCGCCGCGCGGACCGCGCAGGGTTTTGTGGGTCGTGGAGGTCACGACATGGGCGTGCGGGAAGGGCGAGGGATGCGCGCCGCCCGCCACGAGGCCCGCGAAATGCGCCATATCGACGAAGAGATACGCTCCGCAGGAATCGGCGATGGCGCGGAAGGCCGCGAAATCCCAATGGCGCGCATAGGCCGAGCCACCGGCGATGATGAGTTTCGGTCTGTGTTCCCGGGCAAGCGCCTCGACGGCGTTCATGTCGATGCGGCCGCTTGTGGCGTCGACGCCATAGGACACCGGCTTGAACCATTTGCCGGACATGTTGACCGGCGAGCCATGGGTGAGATGGCCACCCGCCGCGAGATCGAGGCCCATGAAGACATCGCCGGGCTCGAGCAGCGCCAGGAACACCGCCTGGTTGGCCTGGCTGCCGGAATTGGGCTGCACATTGGCGTAGCCGCAGCCAAACAGTTTGGTCACGCGCTCGATGGCGAGGTTTTCGGCGATGTCGACGAACTGGCAGCCGCCATAATAGCGTTTGCCCGGGTAGCCCTCGGCATATTTGTTGGTGAGCACAGAACCCTGCGCTTCGAGCACGGCGCGCGAAACGATGTTTTCCGAGGCGATCAGCTCGATCTCCTTGCGCTGGCGGCCAAGCTCCAACTCGACGGCGCGAAAGATTTCGGGATCGGATTCGGAAAGCGAGGCGCCGAAAAAGCTGTTGGAAAGGGGTTTCGCTGCGGCGCTGGCTTGGCTCATCGAGGGCTCCGTGCGGGGTTTTTGTCGGGGTTTGTGCGGAATTTGAGGCCCAATATCACGCGACGACCGCAGAAGAAAGGCCGGAAACGCGACGGCGCCGGTCTTTCCCTTCTCAAATTTCCGTAGGAACAGCCAGACAGGCGCGTCAGCGCGCCTATTTGGTCGCGATCACATAGGCGAAGCTTGAAACTTTGCGCCAATCGCGGCGCGCCGCGATTTGATTGAACGCGGCGTCGATCTGCTTGATGCCCGGAAATTTCCAGAAATAGGCATATCCCCAAAACGGCAGGATGACCGCATCGGAAAATCCGGCATTGCGCAGCATTGGCATCATCTTGGCTTCGTCGCTGAAACAATAATCATAGTGAGCGGGAAATTTTGGATCGTCGCCATCCGGCTTTCGCTCCGGGAAAATCGTCTCCAGCAGAAAGCGCGACAGCCTTTCAGGCATAAGGCCGTTCAAAACATAGGGCACTGCGTAAAGCGTCGGGAAAAAGGCCAGAGCGACTCCCCCAGGCGCCAGAATCGCATTGATATTTCGCCACATGGCCTGGACATCCGGCACATGCTCCATGACCATTCTGCAATAGACGAGATCGTATTTGCCGCGCCCCAGAATATCGGCCGCCTCCGGCGACGCGATGTCGCATTGCATTTTGCCGTAACCGGAAGGCGCAAGAGAGAGTTCGTGCGCTGAAATGTCGTTCAGCGTAATATCCAGTCCGAGCTTGGCGGCCTCATCGGGTTGAAATAGCGGGTCGCGGCCGGCGCCGATTTCGAGATGTCGGCGCAATCCCCGGACGCGTGACAGTTCGATCACCGTCGGCTTGTAGTTTTCCCAGCACCAATGCCAATGCGAAGGATAGCCCAAATCGGCGACGATCTTGCGGATGTCGGCGGCGGGCGTCAATCGATCTTGAACAAGAGCATCTGTCATTGTGAAAGTGTCCGGCGGTTCCAATGTGTCCGCGACGAACGTAACAAAGCTTATTTAACAGCTCATTTCATGCCGCCGGGCGCGCGCATCAAAGCTTTTTCATACGGACGCCGAAGTTCTTCATCTAAGAGTAAAATTTCCCGCGCTAGAGTCGCTTGGGATCAGCAGGTAAACAGGGTTTTGAGCCGAATGACCGGGAAGCTGCATATCGTGATCGTCATCGATCACGCCTCGATTACGGGCGGCCAGGCGAAAGTCGCGCTGCAAGGCGCCATCGCCCTCAAACAGGCGGGCTATGAGCCGATCATATTTGCTTCGGCCGGTCCAGTCGATCAGCGCCTGATGGACGCCGGCGTCGAGGTCGTCTGCCTTGGCCAGCACGATTTGCTCGGAAATCCATCCAAGGCGGCGGGCGCCATTCAGGGAATCTGGAATTTCACGGCCGCGCGCGAGATGAAAAAGCTGTTGGCGCGCTTGCCTCGCGATCGGACCATCGTTCACGTCCATGGCTGGGCCAAGGCCATGTCGGGGGCCTTCGCGCCAGCCGTGCGCGCCGCTGGCGTTCCCGCCCTCTATACGTTCCATGAATATTTTCTGTTCTGTCCGAATGGCGGTTTCTACGATTATCGGAACAACCACGTCTGCAAACTGGAACCACTTTCCGTCGCCTGCTGGGCGCATAATTGCGACCCCCGCAATTATGCGAACAAGCTCTGGCGCGGCCTCCGGCACATGGGAATGCACGACGCGGCAGGGATGCCAAAGCTTTTTTCGGACTACATCATCATATCGGATTTTCAGTCGGCGATCGTTTCGCCGCGCGTGCCGGAGGACGCGCGCATGCATCGCATTTCAAATCCCATCGACGCCGAGGATCTCGGGCGCAAACCAGAGCCGGCGAAGGGCGATTTTCTCTTTGTCGGACGGCTCTCGCCGGAAAAGGGGCTGTTCTTTTTCGCCGAGGCGGCGCGCAAGGCGGGCGTGACGCCGGTCTTCGCCGGCGATGGCCCCTCCGCCGACGAGCTTGCCGCGCGTTACCCGGAAGCAAGACTCCTGGGCTGGAAGTCGCCGGCAGAGATCAAGCAATTGATGCGCGACGCCCGCGCCCTGGTGTTTCCCTCGATCTGGTATGAGGGCCAGCCATTGACCGTTCTGGAAGCGAAAGCGACGGG
>Ga0182030_10002287_pt1 | contig 40540 bp, 31 predicted proteins | sample 812S3MmetaG_FD_121299 | JGI IMG/M metagenome (GOLD analysis project Ga0182030, IMG submission 121299) | Permafrost microbial communities from Stordalen Mire, Sweden - 812S3M metaG (Illumina Assembly) | ecosystem: Environmental > Terrestrial > Soil > Wetlands > Permafrost | place: Sweden...
GTCATGCGGGCGGCGTGCTCAGCGGCTACGGATTCCAGCAGCGCGTGAAAAATCTGAATGCCGATGTACTTCGGCAGAATACCCCGGAAAAGCCGCTCTGGCTTCTGCTCGTAGATGTAATCGATCGGCGAGGTCGCGATCTTGGCCGCCGCCTCATCGACGGCTTTGGTATCGGCCGGCCGCAGACCGACCCCTGCCGACTTCGCCGCTTCGATGCGTTGCTGGCGTTCCTCTAGCGAAGGCTCCTCCGCCATCTGGACGTCGACTTCTCCGATCTCTTTGATGGGCAGCAGGCGCTCGGCGACGAGGCGTTGGGCGATGACCGACTTGAATTCGTTGAAAAGAATGTAGACGGCGTCAATCTGGCCGCGGCAGTAGCGGGCGATCACGCTCTGAGTGAGGGTATTTGCAAAATTGTGGTCGACCTTGCCGAGAACTCCTACATATTCGCCTACGATTTGCACGCGACCGGCGCGGGCAGGAACCGCTTCAGTTTCCGAGTGGACGGGCGAGGCAGCCGTCTCTCCACTGGCCGGGACGTTCGTCGCTCCATCGGCGGAGGCTTCCTGTGGGGCGGTTGGATAGCGGCGGCGCATGAAGTCGCGGCCTTTTCTTCCGATACATTCAACGTCGATGGTTCCGTCCGGCTTGGACTCGATGAATCGCGTCACCATCTTCAGGATATTGGTGTTGAAGGCGCCGGCCAGACCTTTATCTCCGGTAACTACGATCAGCAGGATGTTGGTTTCCGGCCGCTCGGCGAGCAGCGGATGGCGCGGATCTCCGGTGAGCGGATCGTAGACATCGGCGCGTGAGACTAGCGACTTGAGAACATTCGTGAGCATCTGCGAATAGGGACGCGCGGCGAGAGCGCCTTCTTGGGCGCGGCGCAATTTGGCCGCGGAGACGGTCTTCATGGCCTTAGTGATCTGCCGCGTGTTGACCACGCTGCGGATGCGGCGCCGTATGTCAAGAATGTTTGCCATAAATCAGTTGCCAGTTGCCAGTACCCAGTACCCAGTTTCGCCGTCTCTGGGTACTGGGTACTGGCAACTGGGTACTACTTTGCTGCTTGCTTTGAATCTATGAATTGTTGCTTTGCTTCCTTTATCACTCTGGATATTTCCGCTTTTAGATTGTCGTCTAAAATCTTCTTCTCCATGATCGTGTTTAGCAGGCCTGGGTTGGTGGTTTCCACGTACTTGTAAAGATCCTGCTCGAAATCGCGCACCTGCTCAACCGGCATGTCGTCGAGCACTCCGCTGGTGCCGGCGAAGATGATCAGGATTTGTTTGGAGAACGGGAGCGGGCTGAACTGTGCCTGCTTCAGGAGTTCCACCAGATGCTTGCCGCGATTGAGTTGCTGCTGCGTGGCTTTGTCCAGATCGCTGCCGAACTGGGCGAAGGCGGCTAATTCGCGGTACTGGGCCAGTTCCAGCTTCAGGGTTCCGGCTACCTGGCGCATGGCTTTGATCTGGGCGCTGCCGCCTACACGGCTTACGGAGAGTCCTACGTTCACAGCCGGGCGAACACCCTGGTTGAATAAGTCGGTCTCCAGATAAATCTGCCCGTCGGTAATTGAAATCACATTGGTCGGAATGTAGGCGGAGACGTCTCCCGCCTGGGTCTCGATGATGGGCAACGCGGTTAGCGATCCTCCACCGTTCTTATCGCTCAACTTAGCGGCGCGTTCTAACAGACGCGAGTGGAGATAGAAAACGTCTCCAGGATAGGCTTCGCGGCCGGGAGGGCGGCGGAGTAAGAGCGATATCTCGCGATAGGATGCGGCGTGCTTGGAAAGATCGTCGTAGATACAGAGAGCGTGGCGTCCCGAATCGCGGAAAAACTCGCCCATGGCGCAAGCCGCGTAGGGCGAGATGTATTGCATGGGAGCGGGCTCGGACGCGGAAGCGGCGACGACGATGGTGTACTCCATGGCGCCGGCATCTTCGAGAATCTTCACCACCTGCGCGATCGAACTGCGCTTCTGACCGACGGCGTTATAAATGCAGATGAGGTTGTTGCCCTTGTTGTTGATGATGGTGTCGAGGACAACGGCGGTCTTGCCGGTCTGGCGATCGCCAATGATTAATTCGCGCTGGCCGCGGCCGATGGGGATCATGGAGTCGATGGCCTTGAGTCCGGTGGCCATGGGCTCGCGCACCGGCTGGCGGGCGATGACGCCGGGAGCGAGGCGCTCGATGGGAATGAACTTATCGGTGGCGATGGGGCCCTTGTCGTCGATGGGGACGCCCAGCGAATTGACGACGCGGCCGATGAGGGCGTCGCCCACGGGCACGCTCATGATGCGGCCGGTGCGCTTGACTTCGTCGCCTTCCTTGATCTCGGTGTATTCGCCGAGGATGACCACGCCCACCTGATCTTCTTCCAGGTTCATGGCGATTCCCGCGACGTTGTGCGGGAAGCTTAGTAACTCGCCAGCCATCACTTTGTCGAGTCCATAGACGCGGGCAATGCCGTCGCCCAAGGTGATGACGGTGCCGACTTCGTCGACCGCGATTTTCGATTCATAGTTCTCGATTTGCTCGCGGATTAGTTGGGTGATTTCGTCTGCTTTGATTTGTGGCATAAAGTCGTTGGTCGCTAGTCGTTAGTCGTTCGCTGTTCGTCGTTTGCTGTTCCTGCTCCTTCACGGTTCGAACTGCGGGCTGCGAGCGAACCGGCTTGCTCTTAGCTCGCAGCTCGTGGCTCGAAACTGTCAGCCTTCCACCAACTGCTCCCTTATTCTTTCTAACTGGCCTTTTACCGACCCGTCGTAGATGGTGCTGCCTACTTGTACTACGGCTCCGCCTAACAGGGTCGCATCTTGTTCGTATTTTGCCCGGACTTTTTTGCCGGTTAGTTTTTCTATTTCGGCTTCCAGCATTTGTTTCTCTGGGTCGCTTAGCTGGCGGGCTGCGCTCACTTGCGCTTCGGCGAAGCCCTGGCGGTTGTCCAATTCCTGCTCTACGTGTTTGACGATTTCGCTGAACACCGGCAGCCTTCGGTTATCGGTGAGTACGGCCACGAAATTCCGCACCTGCCTGGTCGTGCCTAGACGCCCGGTAACGGCGTCGAGCACGGCGCGTTTCCGGTCTCCGGGGATGGACGGGTTTTCCAGGACGCGGCGCAGTTGGTCGCTTTCCTTGAGCAGGGCTTCGATGCTGTGCAACTCCACCAGGGCGCGCGCGGGATCGATCTGGTTTTTCGCCGTCATTACTACATCGGCGAAGGCGCGAGCGTAGGTGCCGACCACGGAGGCCATGGCTAGCGGCCGTCCTTTCCGCCGTCGTGATCAGCTTCGAGCTTCGAGTTGCGGGCTTCGAGCGGACCGGTATGCTCGTGGCTCGTGGCTCGTGGCTCGCGGCCTTCTACCTTCATATCATCGTGCGAAGAAGCATCCGAGGCCAGCTTCGAGGCGAAGGTGCGGACCAGAACCTGGTCGGTATTGGAATCGACATTAATCTGTTGGCGAGCCAAAGCTATGGCGAGGCCGGCGGTGTGGGTGGTCAGTTCGCGGCGGGCTTGCTTGGCGGCGGTGGCGATTTCCTGCTCGGCGGCGAGGACCACTTTACGAATGTCTTCTTCGGCGGCCTTCTGGATGCGGCCTTCCTCGTCTGAGGCTTCGTGCTCCGCGGTGGCCTGCATGCGTCCGATTTCGACGTCCAACTGGCGGAGACGATTCTCGATGTCGGCTAAGCGGCGATTGGCATCGTGGCTGGCGGCGCGCGCTTCTTCCAAAGCGAGTTGGATGGATGCGCCGCGGTCGTGCAACATGCCGGGCACGTACTTGTGCGCGGCCCAGAACGTAATGACGACAATGATGGTGAAGTTCACCCAGAGCAACAACAGATGTGCGTGATGGATGCTCAAACCGGTCTTGCGCGCCAGCCAACGCACTGGGGCCGAGTACTTCAGATTTGCGTTCTCTTCCTGCTGGTCTTCCCCGGTAGACTCGCGGGTCTCATGCGTCAGGTCACCACTGATCGTGTTTTGGCCGGGGGCGGCGGATGTGGAGGGAGGAGGCGCTGGTTGATTCTGCGCGCAGGCGAGTTGCGCAGGAAGCAGCGACAAGAATGCCAGGAGGGCGAGCACCGAAAGCAGGCGGAGAATAGCCGACACCGTTTGCCCCGCAGCCCCTAAAGGGGCGGTCGACAGCGGGCGTTTTGCGGCATCGCTAAAGCGATGCCCTGATACGAAGCCAGAGCGCATTTTCATTGGCCACCGGCCTGACTGGGCGACGCCATGGGGCGCATGACGGTGCGCACGATATCGGTGGCGAGTCTGGCGGCGTCGGATTGCAGCTTCGCCATGGCTTGCTGTTTGTCTTCTTCCATGGCGGCGCGGGCCTGCTTCACCTGCTCCTGGGCCCGGGCACGGGCTTGTTGCACGGCCTGCGTGCGCAACTGGGTAGCCTGCTGGCGGCGGGCTTCCTGATTCTTGAAGACTTTCTGGCGGGCTTCGCGGACGCTCTGCTCGTACTCGGCCGTGCGGGCTTCGGCAACGGCGATATCGGCTCGTGCTTTTTCCATCGCGCCCTGGGTGCGGCTGCGGCGCTCGGCGAGCACGGCGGTGAGCGGGCGATGGACGATGAACGTATAGAGGACGTAAAGCGTCGCCAGAAGAAGGACGGTGGGAATGGCTCCGAGCAGTAATTCGCCTAGTTGTCGGAGTGTCTGTTCCATGGGCTGATGACCGAACTGACGATCGAATCCTTGATGATCTTACTGGCAGATTCTGCCTGAAGAAGAGCCGCTTCTAAAACCAATAAAAATAGCATTGTGGCGAGGAAGGTGTCAATGGTTGGAGGGCTATTTTGCGGGGAAATTTCCCAAATTGAGACCATTTTGGAGGCGAAAAGATGATGCTTGACAATCGAGGCGGGGGGTCTACGATGTAGGTATCACCTCCGATCCCAGTCCGGATCGAATGGGCCGATAGCCAAGGAAGAGTCACCGCTTCTTGGCTGGCGGCCCATTTTAAATTTCTGCTGAATCCTCTTGGACAAGTTGGAAGAAGCCAGGCGTTGAGGCGAGGCTTGCATGGTCTCAGCGCGGCAAGCGGTCGTCTCTACGACGCCGCGCGGAAAAATTGACGACGAGTTGACGCTGGTGTGACAACTGGCGCGATTGGGATGGTGAAAATGATCGCTATCTCACTGGAAGTGGTCTGGCCTGGTGCCACTCTCTCAGCATCCCCGGCCAGACCTTTTTTTGTGCGGCGGAAACTCGATGAGCCGCTAGCTGGCCAACTCGGGCTGCAGCAGGGCTGCGATGCGTTCCAGTATCCGCTGCATGCTCAGGTTGGAATCCACTACGGCGTCGACTTCGTGGTGATGCGTGCCAGCGTGCATGACCAAAACTTTCGTTCCTTCGTGAGCCTTCTTCACCATGTAGGGCAGGTGATGGCGATCGTCCTTGGACAAAGTCGCCCCGAGGATGACGAGGTCAAAAGCGTCGCAGCGCAAAGCGTCCTGAACCGCGTGGCGATTGAGGACAGTGGTCACGTGATGGCCAGCCTTTTGCATTTCGGCGGCTTGGGCGGAGAGCGTCGGTTCGTCACTCTCGGCATACAGAATCTTGATCACTGATGTGCGAGTCGATGATGGGCGAGCCGATGGAGAATCGGATTGGTGAGCGGATTTCTGAGCGGTCGCGGGCAAGGGGCCTCCTGTGGAACTCACTCGAAGCTTAGCAATTGGCGAGCGTCCTTCCGAGATCACGGAAGATCAGGGACTACGGGGGCGGAATCGTCGTCGTGAACGCTGGGGATTTTGTTTTGCACAGGAGTTTTATCGACTTTTTACGCCAGTTTAACTTCCTATTCACATACCTCTGATATTCGATGGGTCGCGAAGTATTCCCTTGCCGGATCGCCAGCCGCTCGGGCGGTGACTGGGGTGACTCCGGCGAAAACCGCATGAGCAAAGAGCTTTCGACCACACAGAATAAGAATCAGAGAGGAACAAACTATGAATATCAAAGAACGGGTGAAGGCCAGTTGCGCTTCCCTGATGATCGCTGCGCTGATGATGCAGCCGGTCTCCACGCTGGCGGAAAACCCTAAGAGTGACGGGGCTATCGACCAGAAAAAAGTTGTTGAAATCGCGCCGAGATCAAGCGCTGTTGTCGCACGCTACACAAGTAGTGTGGAGAAATCACCAGTTCTCAGCCATGCGCAGAAACTCGCCCTGCTGCAGCAGAACATCAAGTATGTGTTCATTCTTTTCCAGGAGAACAGGTCCTTTGACTTCCACTTCGGCACCTACCCGGGAGCTCGCGGCCTGTTCTCCCAACCCGCCAGCAAGACGCCTGGATTTGTCCAACCGATCGTTCTGACGGACGGCTCGGTGGGCACCATCTCTCCATTCCTGATTCCGCAATCGATCACCAACGTCAATGGCCAAACCGTGAACCTCTATCCGGAAGACACGGACTCGGTGAATCACGGCCACACCGCCAGCGACGCGAAACTGGACCTGATTAACAACGTCGCCCAGAACGATCGCTACGCCTTCACCGAGGAAGGTCTATCCGGGACCCTGAGCCCCGATGGAAAGACCTACACCGGACCAGCGCCGACCGAGGCGCAGGTGCAAAAGGGCGAACTAGTCGTCAGCCACATTGACTGCAATACGGTTCCATTTCTGTGGAACTATGCCGACCGCTTCACGCTTTTCGATAACTTCTTTGACACCGTGATCGGTCCTTCGACGCCAAACGCTCTCGCCATGTTTGCCGCCCAGTCGGGCGTGACGCAATGGGTGAAGCATCCTCAGTTGGGTAGCAATATCAACACCACCAACGCGCAACTACCGGTGACAGGCGATCCGCAGCCCTTCTGGGGATCTGCTCTGGACCCCACCGTAATTAATCGGCAGCCGACTGAAGGCGGGGCTCCAGGGACTTCCAACCCGGCTTCCAACCAGACGTACGCCAGCCTGGGACTCTCTTTTATGGGAAACCAGATTCAAACCATCACGGCCGCCGACCTGAATCCCGCCTTCGATCTTCTCGACGTGCAGAAGGACATCAAGAAGATCGCCGGCAGCGCGAACGGACCGGTGCCTTGGGCCTGGTACGAGGAAGGTTACGATCTCGAACCGACCGACACTGGCGGAACCGCCTCCCATACCACCTACATCGCCCATCACGATGCTCCGCAATACTTCGGTTATGAATCCAACAACCCGAACGAAACCGCGGCGCACCTGAAGGGCCTCGGCGACTTCTTCACCGCCCTCAACGCGACCGCCCTGCCCGGCACCGGAACCGGCGGAGTCTATTACGTCCGCGGCGGATACGGCAACCTCGATGGCCTCATCCCTCGCTCACCGAGCCCGGCGGTGCAGGCGGCGTATGCCGGCAACGACGATCACCCAGGCTACTCCGACGCGCAGATCAGCGAAGCCCTTCTGGGCGACACGATCAACGCGATCGCCAACAGCCCATATTGGCCGCAGAGCGCCATCATCATCACCTACGATGAAACCGATGGCCTCTACGATCATACCCAGCCGAATATTCGTTCGTGGGATCCCCTCAATAACGCTCTCAGTCAGGGTCCACGCATCCCCACGATCGTGATCTCGCCATTCGGCGTCGTGCATGCAATCTCCCATGAAGCCACCGAGCATGGCTCGATCATCCGATTCGTCGACGAGCTCTTCAAACTGACTCCGCTTGCCAATCTTCCCGACGAAGCCCAGGCTCGCACTCTCGGCTTGAAGACCTACGGACAGAAGTACCTGGGGCCGACTGACGCCGGCACTCCTGGAGTCGGCGACCTCTTCAGCGGCTTTGACAATGGCCGCTTGACCGGTGTGACGCCGCCTCTGCCAGCCTCGTACGCGGTGATTCCGCAGTCGGAATTCAGCCTGCCCCACTTCGGTGGACAAGGTTGCCGCGTCCTGCAAATCACGCCGACCGACGTAATCAAGGGCGGAGTGATTGATCCGGCGCCACAGGACTTCAATCCCCGTCCCGGCACCAACCCTGGTGTTCCGTATCAGGGCGGCTGGCCGACGAACTAGCGGATCTTCTAAACCACTTACTCCGGCGGCCCGGATCTTTATCCGACCGCCGGATTTTTTATATGCTTGGCAGTTGCTGATGTTGGAAAGGAACAAGACTCGAGATGAGCAGAATTTCCGCACTCCTATTTTCAATTGCATGCCTGATCATTGGCATTGGAACCACCGCAACCGCCCACGCGGGGTCCACCCTTGATAGAATCCGAACCGCCGCTTCACTTCCCTGCGGCGTCAACACGGAAGAACCCGAGTACTCCACTCAAGACGCGCACGGGAACCACGCAGTTCTCGACCTCGATATCTGTAAGGCTGTGGCCGTGGCGGTGCTCGGGCCCAACGCCAAATTTACCGTCAAGTCGTTCCGCGACGAGCAGGACGCACTGAAAGCCCTCAAGTCCGGCGAGATCGCGCTGCTCGCCACCGGATCTCCCAATTTTATTAATACCGCCAACAAGGGCTTCGGTTTTGCCCGCCCCATCTTCTATGACTACCAGGCCTTTTTCGTGAACAAGACCATGGGGATCGCTTCCCCCAGGGACTTGGCGGGCAAGAAAGTCTGTTACCTCGGCGGCACCGAGATCGAGATGCAGATCCAAAGCTACATGCAGCGCGAGAACATCAAGTGGCTCCCCTTCCCCTTTCAGGAAGAAGGCGAGATGGAAGCGGCCTTGGTCACCCGTAACTGCGCCGCCATCAGCGCCGACGTTTCGCAGCTGGGCTACGAGCGGCTCGGCTTTAAGGGTGTGGCCAAGGATTTTGAAATCCTTCCCGACGTCATCGCCAAGGACCCGTTGGCGCCCACCTACCGTCTCGACGATCCGCAGTGGGCCGCCATTGTCAACTGGGCGGTCGAAGCTCTGATCCAAGCCGAGGAGAGCGGAGTGACGCAGGCGAACATCGAGGAGATGAAGAAGAGTGACGACATGGTGATCCGGCGTCTGCTCGGCGTGCAGCGCGGCTATGGCCAATTGATCGGACTCGACGACGCTTGGGCAGCGCGAGTCATCGAAGCCGTGGGCAACTATGGCGAGATGTTCGAGCGCGATCTGGGCTCGGGGTCGGTGATGAAGCTGGATCGCGGCGCTAACAGACTCTGGACGCAAGGCGGGTTGATGTATGCGCTGCCCATACGCTGAGTCTCTCGTCAGCTTCTTTGCTTGGCGTCCCTAGTGCGGTGTGTCCCATTAATTCGCAATATAAATCTGCCCTGTCATGCTGAGCGAAGCGAAGGACCTATGGATTTGAATTCGCCATGCATGCGATCCTTCGCATCGCCCGGACAATCACATGAACTTATGTCGTGAATAATGGGACACGACACTAGTTCAATGTTTCCGTGAGACTCTCGGGCAGCGGGGCGAAGCCATGGCTGGGTCCGGCGATTTCGCTCACGACCCGCTCGAGTTTTTCTGCATCCAGGCCCACGCACTCGATACGATGTCAGCGAGATTTCTCTTCGCAGTCCATCCCAGTACGCTCTGAGCCTTCGCCGGGTCGGCCACAAGAATCGGAGGATCGCCCGGCCGCCGCGGTCCGATGATTCGCCGCACCGGGCGTCCAGTGGCGCTTTCCGCTGCCTGGACGACTTCGAGGACAGAATGTCCGCGGCCGGTTCCCAGATTGACGGCCAGCGAGCCGCCGCTTTTTTCACCGCCGCCATTTTCAAGATATTGCAACGCGCGCACGTGCGCATCGGCCAGATCGTTCACATGAATGTAGTCGCGAACGCAGGTGCCATCCGGCGTCGGGTAGTCGGAGCCGTAGATCCGCAACTCTGGTCCGTTCGGGGTGGAAGCGGTAAGCGCCAGTGGAACCAGATGAGTTTCCGGATCGTGGAGCTCGCCAATTTCGCCGCTTTCGTCGGCCCCGGCGGCGTTGAAATAACGGAGACTCACCGAGCGCAGTCCGTAAGCGCGGCCGTAAGCCTGCAGCGCGTTTTCAAAAAAAAGTTTCGATGCGCCGTAGGGATTCACCGGTTCGCGCGGGGTCCGCTCGGCAATCGGACTTTGTTCGGGGATGCCGTACACAGCGCAGCTGGAGGAAAACACGAAGCGGCGAATGCCGGCGTCCAGCGCGGAGTTCAGCAGGGTGAGCGCGCCGAGAACGTTGTTCCGGAAATACTTGCGCGGGTTCTCGACCGACTCGCCAACATAGGCGTGAGCGGCAAAGTGCATCACCGCGTCCACGCGCGCGAGCACTGGCCGGAGCATGGCTTCGTCGGCGATATCTCCCTCCACAAGTTCGAAGCCTTGCGCCAGTCTGCGAAATCCGGCGGAGAGATCGTCATAGAGCACGACCTCAAAGCCGGAACGCCGCAACGCGCGCGCCGCATGGCTGCCGATGTAACCTGCTCCGCCGGTCACCAGGATTGCCAAGGAAAAACCTCGAATGATTGTAGTATGACTTCTCCGTCCAGTTTAAGTGACCCTCTTGCCGGCGACCACCACCAGCGAACTCCTGGCGCGTTCGCGAGGGCTTACACAGGCTCAAATCGGAATCGGCGAAGCCGCACGACAAACCGAGGAGGCAGCAGCCCGCTCAGGCAAGCACGCGCGAAGCGGCCGTTCCTTCGTCACGAGATACGCGCTGGCTGAATACTCTCCGAACCACATAGTGCGGCCGCGCTTTGGCTTCTTCATAGACGCGCCCGACGTACTCTCCGATGATCCCGAGGAAGAACAGATTCACTCCCGATAGAAAAGTAACCACGAAAATGATGGCAGTGAAACCTTGCGGCGAGTGCAGCCAGAATTTTGCGTAGAGAGAATACAGCGCATACAGACACGAGCCCATTATGGCGAGGGTCCCGAGAATGGCGGCCGCGCGCAGAGGGACGATGGAGAAGGCGAAGATCCCGTCGGAAGCGAGCTTCAGCAGTTTCAAGGGGCTGTACTTGGTGCGCCCGGCGTGGCGAGCCGCACGTTCGACGGGGATGCCGATTTGGCGAAACCCCACCCATGTGCGCAACCCGCGCAGGTACCGGTGGTGTTCCGGCATTCTGCGGATTTCGTCAACGACGCGGCGTGACATGAGGCCAAAATCGCCGGAATCCAAAGGCAGTTCGATCGATGATAGCGTTGCCAGCAAACGGTAAAAGACGTAGTAGCACATCCGCAGCCACCAGGGCTCTTTGCGGTTGACACGCCGCACGTAGACGACGTCATATCCCTGGCGGTAGTGGTCCACCAGTGTAGGGATGGCTTCGGGGGGATCCTGGAGGTCCGCGTCCATGAGAATGACAACGGCCCCGGACGCCTGATCAAGGGCGGCGGCGAGGGCGGTCTGGTGGCCGAAGTTGCGAGACAATTCGACGACCACGATCCTGGGATCGCGCTCGGCAGCCGCTTCAAGCAACCCGAGAGTGCCGTCCGAACTGCCATCGTTCACGAAGACGATTTCATGCGGTCCGCCGGGGAGCGTGTCCAGTACGGCAGCAGTCCGGCGAACCAACTCGGGCACGACCGGCTCTTCGTTGTAGATCGGGATTGCAAGGGAGACCCGAGGAGGGGCAGCCATTTCTTTGAGCTCACGATTAACCGCGCTGGTGGGGACATTCATAGTCAATGCCCTAACTTTCCTTCTTCAGGACGGCCATAAGAGACGTGCCCAGGAACTTCTGCGGCAGCGGCTCACATTGCGCCAGGGACGAGAGGATGCTGTTGATTGTGCTCCCTCTGGTATCGAACCCAGCCTTGCCATCAGTGCGCCGCATACTAATCCCTTTGCGCGCCAGGAGAAGAGGAACCAGAGGCAGCCCCCAGTAAGTTATGGCGCATATCTTGAAACCATTCTCTTCCATAACCTTCCTCAGGCGATTCATCGAGTAGCGCCGAATGTGTCCCGCAGCCCTATCGTAATCGGAATGGAAAAATTGGTGTGCCGGCACGTTGACTAAGAGGGCACCGGAATTAGTCAAGTGAAACTTAGCCGATTGCAGAAAGTCGTTTTCAGCTTCAATATGCTCCAGAACATCGAACAATAGCAATAGATCGAAGCGGGCTCCGAACTTCGGGTCACGCTGATGAATGTCATAACAATAAAGCGGGCTCAAGCGGCTCACGTTCTTCTGCAGGGCGAGTTCATTGAGATCGAATCCGGCGACGGAGATCCCGTAGTAGTCCTCCACTTCTCTTTGCAGCAGACCATTGCCGCAGCCGATTTCGGCAGCAGACCTGGAATTGCGCAAGACGGAGTCTGCTAGCCGTCGCATAACGTCAAACCGGCGCCGGATCCAGAAATGATCCCCGGTGGCGATGTCGAACCACCAATCGCCCATGCTTACCGGCGTCGGTGGGGACAAATAGGTAATGGGGCGATGTTCAGAGTTCACAGCGAAGCCCTTTTTCCTGGGATCAGCGTCGCTCCCCAGTCCTCTTCATTGCCCAGCGAAACAATGTTAGCATTCATCTCTTGAGGATGGGCAGCCACGGTCCAACGAGTCTTCAACCGATGCCTTTTCAATTGAGCCCGAAGGTCGACCATGGCTCCGGCGACAGGGGAAAAAAGGGGAGTGCATGGGAACAACCCAGTTGCGCTTGGCTGCGAACACCGAATTCGGGATCCGCAGAAGTAGCATCATCCTTCTGCTGATTCTGCTGGCGGCCGGCCTCTGCTCGGCACTTCACGCCATTAGTAAGCCTTTCTGGTACGACGAGATATGCACGGTCATTTTGTGCCGTTTGCCCAGCGCATCCGCCGTATGGAAGGCTCTCGGTAATGCCGCGGATAGTAATCCTCCGTTCTTCTATCTTATCCTCCGCTGGACACGCCATCTTGTTCCAGACGATCACCTTGGTTATCGGCTGCCTTCAATCCTAGGATTACTGGGCACCATCTCTTGTATCTACGTCATTCTCTCCCGAAGGGTAGATCAGCTGTCGGCGTTTGTGGGCGCGACTTTTGTTCTGTGCACTCCGTTAGCTTCCTTTGCGTATGAAGCGCGGCCCTATGCTCTGATGCTCGGCTGTATCTCGGTCGCGACACTCGCCTGGCAGCGTGCCGACGACTCAAAGCTCTATTTCCTTCTCCTGACGCTCGCACTGGCAGCGGCGGTATCTGTGCATTACTACGCGGTTCTTGTCTGGCCAGCCTTTGTTATCGGCGAAGCGTCCGTGTGGGTTTTCAAGCGCCGCTTTCGGATTGGCACATGGGTGGCGCTCGTTGTCAGCACTTTGCCGTTGTTGTTTTTCGCAAAGCTCTTATTCAATCTGCGCCAGTATTATGGCCAACATTTTTGGGCGCATATCAGCGTCGGCCAACTCTTTCTCGTGCACGACTGGCTCTTCAATGTCGGCGGCTATTGGGGATGGACCTTTGCAGTTGGCATTACCGCAATATTTCTTTATTTAGGCATTGCTGAGACTGAGTTACTTGTTTGGTCAGGTCAACGGCAACCAAAAGAGAGCGTGTTACCGATTGAGGAACAGGTCTTGATTCTCATGCTTTTGTGGCTACCTATAATTGCCTTTGTGGCTGCTACGGTCAGCCACGGCGGAATGAAGGACCGATACATGCTGCCAACTGTTCTTGGCGGCGCTTTGGCAGTGGGCTATTTGACCAGCAAAGTGCCTACGTTATTGAGGACACTGCTGTTGGTGCTTTTGCTGATGACTTATGGCCTGTCCTCAGTGGGCGTCGTGAAAAGCGCTCTGCAGGGTTCCTTGCTCGAACCGCGAGCGGCTGCGACTTCCCAAGTGCGAGACATCGTCGCCGAATATTCCGAGTCCGGCCTTCCAATTGTCATCTCGTCCGGATTTCGATATTTGCCGATGGCCTACTATGCGCCGGCCGGCGCAACCCGCAAGCTGTACGCAGTGGCGGATCCCCGCGCGGCGGTTACGTTCACAGGCACAGACACGATCGATCTCGCCCTTCTTGTGCACCGGCGATACTTTCCACTTCAGGTTGAGGAGTACGGCAATTTTGTGTCCAGCCACCGGGAGTTCTTCCTGGTCTCGGAAGGAGGTGACTTCGACTGGCTGCCAGCCCGCCTCTCGCATGATGGGCATACTGTCAGGCTTCTTTCGGCCGGGACAACCACAGTCTATAAGGTCACTTTGAGTCCCTAACAGTGTGTGGCGCTGGTCTCGCACGGAATGGGGAACGACTGTGTGATTCAAAAGGATATGAGAGTCTGTTCAAGCAACGCACACGACGCAACTGGGGTGTACAATTCTCGACGTTTTCGAAATCAGAAAAGAAATCCGTACTGACTCCTCTTTGCTGATACTCAATCCCAATAGTTCGCGCGATCAATCCAGGCAAGAAAGCTTCTGCCTGAGGAGGTTCTTTTGACTTCACTACGTTCTGTCGCATGTCTCGCAGTGCTGGGCGCTGCTCATCTCACTTTTGCGCAATCGGCGCAGACCCCGTCTGCCGGGACTTCCCGTCTGGCTGGCTACTCGGCGCAATCCTCGCAGACAGAGCGCGACTGGGAGAAGAAACTCCAGGCTGGCATCGTCCCGGAAAACCTGCGTCAGTACATGCAGCGTTTGACGGCGCGTCCGCACCACGTGGGCTCTCCCTACGACAAGGAGAATGCGGACTGGATCCTCTCCAAGTTCAAAGAGTGGGGATTTGACGCCCGCATCGAGACCTTCCAGGTACTTTTCCCGACGCCTAAAGAGCGAGTCGTCGAAATGATCGAGCCGACTAAGTTCCGAGCCAAGCTGCAGGAGCCGGCTATCGCGGGCGATCCGACCTCCAATCAAATCGCCGAGCAGTTGCCCACCTATAACGCGTATTCCATCGACGGAGACGTGACCGGCCCGCTGGTCTATGTGAACTACGGCAACCGCGAAGATTACGAGCAACTCGAGCGTCTGGGGATTTCCGTCAAGGGGGCAATCGTAATCGCGCGCTACGGCGAAAACTGGCGCGGCATCAAGCCCAAAGTTGCCGCCGAGCATGGCGCGATCGGTTGCATCATTTATTCCGATCCCAGGAACGATGGCTTCTTCAACGGCGATGACTATCCCAAAGGCGGGTGGCGGCCGCGCGATGGCGTGCAACGCGGCAGCGTCATGGACACGGACTATCCCGGCGATCCTCTAACCCCCGGAGTCGGCGCCACTGCCGACGCCAAGCGGCTCGACATCAAAGACGCGAAAACCATCACCAAGATTCCGGTGCTGCCGATTTCTTATGGCGATGCGCTGCCGCTGCTTTCCGCCTTGCAAGGGCCGATTGCGCCGGAGGCATGGCGCGGAGCCTTGCCGATCACTTATCACGTGGGCCCCGGCCCCGCGAAGGTTCATCTGAAAGTGGTTTCGAACTGGGACTTGAAGCCGGTCAACGACGTGATTGCGACTCTGCGCGGATCGGATGCGCCCGAGGAGTGGGTGATCCGCGGAAACCACTACGACGCCTGGGTCAATGGCGCCGAGGATCCGATCTCTGGAATGGTAACGGTATTAGAAGAAGCTCGCGTACTTGGCGAGCTGCATAAACAAGGATGGAATCCGAAGCGGACGATTATCCTCTGCGCGTGGGACGGCGAAGAGCCCGGCCTGCTGGGCTCGACCGAGTGGGTCGAAACCCATGGCGGCGAACTTCAGAAGCGGGCGGTCGCTTACATCAATTCCGATGGCAATGACAGGGGATTCTTCTATGCCGGCGGTTCGCACGACTTACAACACCTTATTAACGATGTAACTCGTGACATTCAAGATCCGGAGAAACACATTTCCGTCCAGCAACGAGCGCGTCTGGAGCGGATTGCCCACGCGCCCAATCCCGAGGAGCGGGCCGAAATCAGAAAAAGCGACGATGTCCGCGTCCACGCGCTGGGAGACGGTTCCGACTACACGGCATTTATGGACCATGCCGGCATCTCCGCTCTCAGCATCGGCTACGATGGTGAGGACGATGGCGACGTCTACCATTCCATCTATGACGATTTCTACTGGTACACCAGGTTTGTGGATACCGACTTCTCTTACGGGCGCGCGCTGGCACAAACCGGGGGGACTACAGTCATGCGGCTGGCCGATGCCGACGTGATTCCGTACGAGTACAACGCCGAGGCGGAGACCATCGAACGGTATGTGAAAGATCTGGAGAAACTGCTCAAAGACAAGCAGGACGAAATTACCGAGCGCAATCTGGAGTTGAAAGAAGGCGTGTTCACGGCAACGGCGGACCCGCGCAAAACATCTGTCCCGCCGCCCGCAAAGCTGGATCCACCGTTCATGAACTTTGCACCGCTGAAGAACGGAGTGGAGGCGATCAAGAAGAGCGCGGAGCGTTACCAGTCGGCGTTTGCCAAGTGGCAGACTGGCGGAGTCGATTTACCGGCCCCGGCCGCCGCAGCTCTAAATGCAGAGCTGATTCAGATTCAGAGGACGTTTCTCACCGAGAAAGGCCTGCCGGAGCGCCCCTGGTTCAAGCATCAGGTTTATGCTCCCGGCGCCTACACCGGTTACGGGGCCAAGCCGATCGCGGCGGTGCGTGAATACATGGATCAGGAGAAATGGAAGGAAGCGGAGGCCCAGGTTCCCATCGTTGGCCAAGTGCTGGAAAATGTCGCGGCCGCGATTGGCAAAGCCGCCGATGATCTGGAAAAGGCGGCGGAGCCGGGGCGGTAAATTCAGCCAACTGGCCGCGAAAGACCCGAATTTTTCTTCAGCAGGATGCGGAAAAAGGCTGTTCCTGACCAATTATAGGAGTGTGATCGGAGATCACAAGCATGTGATCACAGATCACAGACAGAGGACCGCCCTAAGCCGGAAAATATGTACGGGATTGAGGAGTCTTCGCATTACGGGAGGCATATGAAAAGGAATGTTTCTCTGTTTATCGCACTGACCGCGGCTTTCGTCATCATGGCTACCCAACTGGCGTTCGTGCAGGACAAAACGCCGGTCAAGGTGACAGGCTCTCAGGTGGTCACCGGGGTTGTGATTGTTCACGTCCAGCAGGAAAAGAAATCTCTTGACCTGCAATGCAACCAGGGAGTGAGCACCTGCAAAGCTCTGCAGAGCGGCAGCTACCTGATGCTCGAACTTCCCCCGAACTACGGGATGTACGATTGCAAAAACGTTGAGATGTATCAGGGAGATAAAGACAAACCAGACGAAGCCGAGAAGGTTGGCTCCTACTGCCTGGTTGAGAAATGAGAGTTGAGAAGTGAGGGCCGTGCGTGGATCGTCCAGAGGGCAACCGTGGACGGTCCCGTGCATCGCCGCGTGACCCGGGGCTAAGTGCGGGGGTAAGGGTATGACCGTTGTTCTGGACGCAGTGCGGCCGAGCCAAGCGGGAATCGGCTTGGTGTTGGACGGGCATTCGTTGAAGATTGAAGATGTCGCCGCGGTCGCCCGCCATCGTCAACCCATCCAGTTGCATCCGGACGCGGTCGGGCGAATCAACAAGTGCCGGGGGCTGCTCGAGCGGAAGATCCACGCCCGCGAAGTCATGTACGGAGTCAACACGGGCATTGGTGAACTGGCAGAAGTCGTTCTCACTCCGGAGCAGGCCGAACAATTCCAGAAATACTTGCTCTACTCCCATGCCGCGGGTTGTGGAGAGCCCTGCCGCGAAGAAGATGTGCGCGCAGGCATGCTTTCGCGCCTGAACACTCATTGCTGGGGCCATTCCGGGATTCGCCGCGAGGTCGTGGAAATCCAGATCGAGATGCTCAACCGCGGCGTCACCCCGGTGGTGTGCCAGAAAGGGTCGGTGGGCGCATGTGGGGATCTTTCTCCGATGGCGCAGATGGCCATCACGCTCATGGGCGAGGGCGAGGTGTTCTACCAGGGAAAGCGATGGCCGGCGAAAGAGGGACTGGCGGCTGCCGGCATTTCGCCGATTGCGTTCCGCGAACGAGATGGATTGGCCACCATCAATGGCTCCGATCTCACCACCGGCATGGGATGCCTGGAACTCCACGATGCGGAGCGATGGCTGAAGACACAGGAAGTCTGCCTGGCAATGACGCTTGAAGCCCTCAACGCCAACATGGTGGCTTACGATCCGCGGATTCATAGCGTGCGCGGCTATCCGGGAGCGCAGGCCTGCGCCGAGAACATCCGCCGGCTCACCGCGGGATCCGAACTGCTCAAGCTACCCGGCAAGAAAGTGCAGGACGCCTACTCGCTCCGTTCCAGCCCGCAAGTCATCGGCGCCGCCAAAGACGCATTCCTTTGGAGCCGGCACATGCTGGAAATCGAACTCAATCACGCCGCCGACAACCCAGTTTTCTTCCCAGACGAAGATCTGGTGCTCACCGGCGCCAACTTCCAAGGCACTCCTTTGGCGTTCGCGCTCGAACTCGTTGGCATGTCAGTGACCACGGTAGCCGCTCTCTCCGAGCGCAGGCTGAATCGGCTCATGAATCCTCATTTGTCGATGGGGCTGCCGGCTTTCCTTACCAAGGGCGCCGGAATGTTCTCCGGCCTCATGCTTACCCAGTACACGGCTGGAGCATTGGTTTGTGAGAACCGCGTGTTGTGTCACCCGGCGGCGACCGGCTCGATTCCAGCCGCTGCCGACCAGGAAGACTTCGTCTCCATGAGCATGACTACGGCCATCAAGACCCGGCAGATACTGGAAAACGCGTGGCACATCGTCGCGATCGAACTGATGGCGGCGGCTCAGGCGTTCGACTTGCGCGCGCCCGTCAAACCCTCGCCTGCCTCGGAGGCCGCGTACCAGGTTGTCCGCAGTCATGTGAAGCGACTCGATCAGGACCGGCCCCTGTTCGACGACATCAACACCCTCACCCAGGTGGCCAAGGACGGCAAGATTCTGGAGGCTGCGGAGAAAACTATCTCCAGACTTAACTGAAGACGGTTCGAGATAGCATCGCCCAGGCGGTTAGCCAAACACTTCATTCGAATTCAAACGCGACGTACTCGAGTTTGCTGTCCCGTTCGATCTGCAAGACCACGGGATCCCCAAATTTCAGAGGCCTCACCGCATTCCGCAGGTCGTCCATGTTATTCACCGCCGTTGTATTGATCGAATGAATGAGGTCACCGGGGCTGAGTCCGGCCACAACGCTGGCACGGTACGCGGTCCGGGCCACCACAATCACGCCTGACTTGAAACGAAGGTCCGGCAACATTTCGGCGATTTTGCTATCCACGTCCATGCCGAGCACACCCAGTCTTCCAACCAGGTTCTTCTCCGGATCAACCATGTCCAGCAAGCGATCGACATCGTGCTTTTGCTGAATAACCGGCACGTAGAGCGTTAGCTTTTCTTTGCCGCGGAGAACTGCCAGCGTCATGACTTCATCCGTGGGGTGCAGGTAGAGACTGGCCTCGAGCATGGGTAAGCTGCCAATGGGCGTAGTGTCCACCGTGAGCACAACGTCTTGAACCTTGAGACCGGCAGTTGCCGCGGGGCCTCCGGGCAGGACGTCCGCGATGATCACTCCTGAATTCACCGGAAGATGCAGCCCCTCCGCGAGCGCCGGGCTGATGGCCTGCGCCGTGGCTCCGATTTCGCTGCGATCCACGTGACCAACCTTGCGCAGCCGGTCATAGACAAATTTCACCGCCTTGGCTGGAATGGCGAACCCAAGGCCCTCGCTGCCGCCGCTGGATGAGAATATAAAAGTGTTGATTCCCACCAGGTAGCCGTCAATGTCCACCAAAGGACCGCCGCTATTGCCGCGATTGATCGGCGCATCGGTCTGAATGTAGACCATCGCGCGCTGGGGATCCGCCTGTCTCGCCACTGCACTGACGACGCCCATGGTCACCGAATTATCCAATCCTTCCGGGCTGCCCAGGGCAATCACCAGTTCACCTTGCCGCACGGTGCGCTTGGGATCCACAAGCAGGAAGGGCAAGCCGGCAACGTCGATCTTCAGCAAAGCCAAATCGCTTTCGTTGTGAATCCCGACGAGCTTGGCGTCGAAAGTTGACTTGCTGCCGGCGTCCAGCGCACTTGTTGGCGATGCCGGAGATCGGTTCAGAGTCACGCGTATCCGCTGCGCGCCCTCCACCACGTGGGCATTGGTAATAATGTATCCGGCGGGATCGATGATGACGCCTGAGCCAATTCTGTGCTGACGGGCAATGAAGGCGGCCGCGCTTCCGCTCCCGTCTTCGACCGGCCCATAGCCAGCGACCTCGATTTGCACTACGGCAGGAGCAACCTTGTCCGTCAGCGCTTCCAGGGAATCGTTGAACTGCTGCAGAAACCCAGCTCTGCCATGGGGCTTCGCGGAGTTGTCCTGGCGGACCTCGGCGTCGACGTTTTTCGCGCGTTGGGATTGCGCATTGCCCGCCCGTGCGGCAATGAAGGCAAGGCAGCAGACTGTAACGGTGAAACCCGGCGACTTTTTCCAGAAAATCATTCAGCACACCCTCGGCAAAGGATTTCAATAGGGTCATCATATCGTGCGGGCTGCGGGGAACGACGTTGACGGAAATCTCGGCGAAACGCAAGAAATGTTCACTCCTGCGCAAACGCTTGCACTTCGCGAACTCCCGCAACTAACTATACTATTTCCATAGACATTATTGACATTGCTGAGACTGCTGTGTTACAAAATCCAGGTAGCTAAAAAACCTTGAGAAATTATTCCCAATCGCGGGCAACTGTGCTAACATCGCGCCACTTCTTTCAAGGGGCTGGCGTCGTCTCGAAGTCCGCACTCAAGGGCGACACGTCAGTTCCATGTCGCAACTGTCACAACCAATAAAGTCCTGGAGCAGACCGGCCAGGCATCCAAGTGCATTAGCTCCTCAGTTTGAAAGTACACAATCTTCCAGGAGGAAGTAATGAACAGACAGAGCAAGACGTTAAATGCAGTCACTAGTTTCAGATGGCTCAGTGTCGTCGGCATGATCGCAGTCAGTTGCGCGTTCTTGTCGGCAGGTACCGTGGGCGGCCAACTGGTTGCGCACAACACTCCGGGCTTCGTCTCTACCGCGAAGGTTCTCGGGAGCGAGGATCCGGCCAAGACCATCGAGGTCAGCGTCTGGCTGAATCCGCACAATCGCAGCCAGCTTGATGCATTGGCAAGTCAGCTTTACGACAAAACCTCTCCCAACTATCGTCACTTCCTGAGCCGATCCCAGTTCGCGGCACGTTTTGCCCCGACCGCCGCGGAAGCCAAGACGGTCCAGAAGTTTTTCGAAGCGCACAACCTGAAAGTAGTCAAGGTCGGCCCCCACAACTTTTTTGTGAGAGCGCGAGGCACCGTGGGTGACGTCGAGTCGGCGTTCCACGTGCAACTGAACAACTACCAGGTCAAAGACAAGGTCGTGCGCGCCAATGACCGGGATCCCTTCATCGACGGTGCAGCCGCGCCGCTGGTGAAATCGGTTGCCGGCCTGGACACGGGCGTGTTTGAGCACCATTACGTCGCTCGTCCAATCCCTCCTTCCATCTCCAACTCGAAGGCCGCAGTGGTGACTGCGAGCATAACGCCAAGTGACAGTGGTTTCTACACCAACAATCTTTTCAATGGCGTGGAAACCGAGACTTTCTCCACCAACGGCGACGGCGAGTACCCCATCGCGACCTACTCCGGAAATGACTTGAATTTGCAGACCCTGACCAGTCCGGGCGTCGCTTACACGCCGCCGGAAATTCAAACCGCGTACAACCTTACTGGTGTCTACGCGGAAGGCTTTGACGGCACCGGCCAGACGATCGGAATTATCGACTGGTACGGTTCCCCCACCATCCAGGACGATGCCAACGCGTTCTCCGCTTATTTCGGTTTGCCCGCGCTGACTTCGTCGAACTTCGCTATCACTTACATCCCGGCGCCAAGCCTCAATATCTCCCCCGACCAGGTGGAAATCAATATTGACGTCGAGTGGGCGCACGCCGTTGCTCCCGGCGCCAACATCAACCTGATCGTTCCACCCACGGCCGAGTTCCAGGACATCGACCAGGCGTGGTATATCTCCCTGGACGATGGCTTGGCCAACGTCATCTCCGGCAGCTATGGGGCGGAAGAACTCTACGTCTCTACCAGCGAGTTGGACAACGGCAATCTGATTTCCGAGATTGGCGATGTTCTGGGAATTTCGAGTAACTTCTCCAGTGGCGACTACGGCGACTTCACCTTCGGCTATCCCCAATACAATCCTCCGTCGGTTAGCTATCCTGCGGATGTTCCTTATGCGACCGGAGTGGGCGGAGTCAGCCTGGCGCTAAACACCGACAACTCGATCGCCTGGCAGGCTGGTTGGGGAACTAACGAAATCCTGCTGGCCGAGACTGGATTCGTTCCCGATCCGCCCGACAACTTCGGTTTCGACTTCGGAGCGGGCGGAGGCCCCAGCGGCTACTTCGCCAAACCGAAGTACCAAAAGGGTGTCGCCGGGAAATTCCGGCAAGTCCCGGATATCGGCTGGCTGGCCGATCCCTTCACCGGGGTTGTGATCCTGATTTCTGTTCCCGGTCAACTTCCAGAGCAGATATGGCAAGTTTATGGAGGCACCAGCGTCGCTGCCCCACAGTTCTCCGCGCTCTGGGCCATCGCGAACCAGGAAGCCGAGGCCGGGGGCGCAGCACCCCTGGGTCAGGCTGCACCCTATCTTTACTCACTGCCGGCGGGAGCGGTTTACGACATCGTTCCCCAAACCTCAAAAACTAATGTCAAGGGAAGCATTAAAGAGTCAGCCACCACCACCACCAAGTACACTGCGGCGCAAGTGGCCGGGGTCACCGGATCGTTTGTCGATGCGATCTGGGACTATCCCTGGGAGGCGCAAACCGCGGTTGCCGTTACCTTCGGTACCGATTCCGGCTTGAAAACCAAGAAGGGCTGGGACAACGTGACCGGCGTGGGAACTCCGAATGCGCAAGCGTTCGCCGATTCCTTCTACGGAAAATAACCACTGATAAATGCTTCAAAGTTACCCTGCCATCTTCTAGATGGCAGGGTTTTTTATTGGCAATCGCGCGAAGGGGTTGCGGTGGCAAACCCTGTGCGGTTGTGATTACTGAATGGACACGCTGGCATTGAGCGGCAAGTCGCGGGATGAGCCGCCAACCTTCACGTCGCGCGAACCGGTGGCCTTCACCCACTTGCCTTCCGCAGTGGACCAATACTGCAGGCTCCGCAGCGGCAGGTGGAGGGTGACGGATTGCGATTGGCCGGCATCGAGATGGACGCGGTCGAACGCAGCCAGCGCATGCACGGCGAAGTCGGCCCCTTCGGGCCTTTGCGTGGGCGCGCCGAGGTAGACCTGAGGCACCTCATCACTGGCAACGCTGCCGGTGTTCTTCAGCTGGAAGCTCACGTCGAGGCCGCCATCGCTGGCGGGCACGGTCTTGAGTTCCGAGTAGGCAAAGGTGGTGTAGGACAATCCATAGCCGAAGGGAAACAGCGGAGCGATTTTCTGCTTGTCGAACCAGCGATAGCCGACGTGCACTCCCTCGCTGAATGTCGTGACGCCTTTAACGCCGTGCGATGAGCGTTCGGGGTGCGACGGATCGGTCGCTGCATAGTCTTCCAGCCGCTTGCCCCAGGTGAATGGCAGACGTCCCGCAGGGCTGGTCTTGCCCAGCAGAATGTTGGCCGTCGCCCATCCACCTTCGTCACCGGGCCACCACATTTGCAGAACAGCCTTGACTCTATCCAGCCACGGCAGCGCCACCGGCTGGCTTACATTGAGCACGACAATCGTGTTGGGATTCACGGCGGCGATCTCTTCGATCAGCTTGTTCTGACCGCCAGGCAGCGCGAAGTCGGGACGGCCGCGAGTCCAGGCGAACACCACGACTGTCTTGGCAGCCTTCGCTGCTGCAATTGCAGCCTTGTGGTCTTCCCTCCTCTGGGCGGGCGTCATCCAGGCCAGCCGAACCTGCTCGGGATCGTTCGAGGTGTCGCCCTCCACGGTGACGCGAACGGTGTGAGCTCCAGCGGTGAGATGGACTGCGTTGCGCAAATTGTCCAGGCCGTCGGTGGTGGGCATCAGGCCATCCTTGCCGCCGAGGACGGTGTCGCCATGCACTCCGCCGCGCATTCCGTTCGCGCCCGCCACACGCTTGCCGTCGATGCTCACGCTACCTGCAGCACTGAGCAACTGGAGATAGATCCAATAAGAGCCAGTAGAGGGCACGGTGAGCGTGCCCGTCCATGTTTCTTCGGAGTTGGCCGGCAGCGGACCGCCGCTCTTTTTTGTGAAGTCGAGGAGTTGATCGACATGTGTGACGCCGGCCTTGTCAGTGCGCAGCAGACCAGGCTGACCATTATGCGAAAAAGCGGAGGCCGGGATCGGCACGCCCGTCATGTCGTCTTCCGCGGCGTAGGTGATCTTGGCATCGGGTGCGAACTGTTTCAGCGCCTGGTAGGGGCCAATCTGCCGCCAGGGCCATCCCAGGGATCGTTCGCCCGCGATGCCGATGGCCACCACCTGCCCGGCGCCCGGTCCGATCATGGCCAGCGACGCCAGATCAGCTGCCTTGAGCGGCAGAATATTTCCTTCGTTCTTCAGCAAGACCGCCGCATCTTCGCCGGTCTTCTCAATGATGCGCGCGTTCGCCTCGGTTTCGTGCGGCTGAATCTGGTGACTGGGCGGATGATCGAGATAGCCGAACTTGTCGATCTCGTACAGTACGTGGCCAGCGGCCTTCGTAATTGTCTCTTCTTTCAGTCCGCCCGATCGCAGCAAGTTCCAGAAATTTATCTTGGGATCTTTTGCGGTGCCGAAGTCGGAATTAGATGGCTCCGGGCGCGGCTCTTCCGGCAAGGTCCCACCCTCAAATTCTTCCAGAATGTCGGTTGCAGCTTTCTTCCTGGCAGGCGGTTCCGGCTTCTCGGTAGTGAAAAACGAAAAGATCAGCGAGCCCAGGGGGCTGTCTTTGGCCGCCGGTCCGGGCATCTCCATGTCAAGGCCGCGGTTAATAAACGAAGCCGCATGCGTTGCACCCCAATCGGAGGTGACGAATCCCTTAAAGCCGACCTCGTCGCGCAGAATCTTAATCAGCGTATCCGGATTGCCGCACGCATAGGTGCCGTTCACCTTGTTGTAAGAGCACATGATGGACGAAACGCCGGCATTTACCGCGTCGATGAAAGGCGCGACGTAGATCTCGTGGAGCGCCTGGTTATCGACCCGTACATTGCTGCCGTCGGTGTCGTAGGCCACGTAGTGCTTGGCCTGGGACATGACGCCCTGCCCCTGTATGCCGCGAATCAGACCTGCGCCGATGACGCCGGTCAGCTCCGGATCTTCTCCGTAGGTGTTGTAGCCGCGCTCGAAGGTGATGTCGCGATCAATATTGATAAAGGGCTCCAGCACCACGTCGATGCCGAGCGACTTGGCTTCGCGCCCGATGACCGCGCCATTATCTTCGGCGTCCTTGACGCTGAAGGTGGCCGCGAGGCCCATGGTGGCGGTCTCAGCCTCGGATGGCAGGCGCGTGAGCACTCCCGGAGGGCCGTCGGACATACGAATCGGAGGAATACCGAGACGTGGCACTCCGCGCAGATATCCGGCCTGCCCCTGGTTGGTGGCCGGGTCTTCGGAAGCGCCACGGATGAGCGCCATCTTCTCCTCAAGCGTCATCTGGCTCAAGAGCTTGTCCACCCGAGCGTCTCCGGTCACGACCGGAACCGTGGTCTGAGCCACGACTACAGTTCCTCCCACGGTTAACGCGGCAAGAAGAACGGCGGCCGCAAATCGCCGCAAGCCTTTACCATAACTCCATCCAACACATTGCCTGCTGCTTTCCATAATTCCTCACTCCCTTCACAAATTCGTTCGCTGCTAGACCGAAGCGATCTGCTCTGCGCGCTTCGCGCTCAGGTTACGGCGTTTTCAAAACTCACAACTATATCCGATCTGCGCGCGCTTCGGCGCGCATCGTCCGACTGGCGGGCAGCGGGCATTAGACCTCGGTCGCGTGAGCCGATCGTTCTAATTCTGCTAAGCTGGGCGGGGCAAACATCGACGACTAGAGGAGAAGACCATGCAAGTAGTGGCCGGGGTGGATCTGGGCGGAACTGCCATCAACTACACGTTAGTGAACCGGCAGGGACAGTTCCTCATCGCGGGGCTGTGCGAGCATCCTGCTCTTTCGAAGCAAGGACCAGAAGTCTGCCTGCAGCAGATCGCAGATGGTCTCAAGATCGCCAGCGACAAGGCGGGCGTTCAGCTTTCGGACGTGGTCGCCGTCGGCTTGGACACTCCGGGTCCGGCCAGTGCGGGCGGCCAGTTCAGCGCGCGCGGCTCGACGAACTTCGTGCATCCGCGATGGGCGGGATTCGACATACGCGAGGGTCTGGCCCATAAGCTTGGCAAGCCAGTGTCCTACTTGAACGATGCCAATGCGGCTGCGCTCTGGGGACACTATTCGATCTTTGGCGCCGGCAGCCGCGAGACATCGATTTCAGTCGTCATCGGCACGGGCAATGGCGGCGGCATCATCCTCGAGGGCATCGTCGTGAAGGGCAAGAACGGATTCGGCGGAGAACTGGGCCACGTACTGATTCCCTACCAGAGCATCGCCGGAACCGCCGGCATCAAGCCGCTATGCAATTGCGGACGCACCGGCGACTTGGAGTCGCTCTGCTCTCTAACCGGGATCGAACGGAACATCCTGCCGTATTTTCTGCCGCGGTATCCTGGCCACGATCTGGCAAAACTGGACCCACACGAGGCGGCAAAGCTGGTTCGCGGTCTGGCGGATAAGGGCGATCCGCTGTGCAAAGAAGTTTTCCGGGTTCAGGCCCACGCCCTGGGACTTTTCTTCGACGAAATGATCAATAGTTTCGATCCCGATGCGTTAATCGTCGGTGGCGGCGCGCTCGAAGCGAGTCAGGATTTCCAGCATTGGTTTCTGGCAGAGATCCGCGTGGGAATGCCAACTCAGCGGGAAGAGCAGGCCGGCATACCAATCCACGTGATGCCGAATGGCGATACTGCCGGGGCGCGGGGCGCGGCTTTAGAGGCGCTCAAGCTCGTGCAGATGTAGTTTTGGCGCGGGCGGCGGCTCGCTAACATTATTTCCTGATAGTCATTTCTTGGCCGTGACCTGGTCGGCAATCTTGTCATATTCGGCCTTCGGCATGATGCGCCGCTTTACGACGTCGCCGGGGTCGTTATAGGGACGCCCCGCAATGATTCGATCCGCTTCTGCCGCAGTTACGCCCGGCAAGCTCAGCAACTGCTCTTTTGTGGCGGAGTTCAAATCGAGTTGCTTGTCGCGGCTCCAGCCCTCGCGCACCCCGGCCGCCACCGCCTCGGCATCGCGCTTCACTTCCGCCGTCGCTTGTGCGGTTTTATCTTTCAGTTCCTGCGTGTTTTGCGTGTTCTGTTGTTGAGTGCAGCCCACGAGCGCCGCCAGCAGCAAAATTGCGGAAACGTGCCAGTATCTGAGCCAGTGCATTTCGATAAGTTCCTCTCCGCTGCGCAAGTCGAGTCCGTCGCCTAACTAAATCGCGGAAGAACTGAGGCAGACGTGAGGGTCGTACGTCGCCAGATGGATCGACACGTGCCCACGTCTGCCTCAAAGGGCAGTCCGCTCAGGGGACGCCACGTTAAGCAGTTCTTGTACCCTAGTACTCCCACCATCGTATGGCTGTCCAAAATTGCTCAGTTCCTCAAATTTTTTTGAGGACTCGGGGGAACGTGGCCGGGGGCGTGGCTTGTCGCCACGACTTGAACATCATATGTCTATATGTTGGCAGGCCGTTCTCGACGGTTCGGCACGACGCGACAGCGCGTACAGCGGGAGTCGCCATATAATCTGTTTGTAAACAAATACTTACGACTCTAAGTCGACCCTAAGCCCTACCATGAAACAATCTATGCTTGTCTTAACATACATCCGTTGCATGTTACGATGATACGACATAAAATCCGAGGATAGTGGAGACGCTGCCAAACATGCCCAACTCCGTCGAGGCGATCGATTCGATCAGCGCAGAAGAGCTGAGCCTTGCGCTAGACAGCAACAGTTTCGTGCCTTACTACGAGCAGTTAGTGGATCAAGTGAGGTCGCTCATCAAGGCCAAGCGGCTCAAGGAGGGACAGACCTTCTGTTCGGAAGGACACATTGCGCGAGCGCTTGGCATTAGCAAAATGCCCGTGCGGCAGGCGTTTCAGAAACTCCGTTCCGAGGGCTTGCTGGTCATCGCCAAAGGAAAACGGCCAGTGATTGGCTCCGGACGCGTGCCCTGGAATTTTCAGCAGCTGCGGGGGTTCAGCGAAGAGATGCGGCGCCGGGGCCTCGTGCCGTCGGCGCACATGTTGAGCATGGACATCGTGGAGCCGGAGATCGAGGTCGCACAGGCTTTGAAATTGACTCCCGGTGAACGCGTATACCGCGTCCGGCGACTGCGCAGCGTGAACGGAGAACCCGTCGCCATGGTTACAAGCAATTTGCCGGCTCGCATCTTCGCCGGAATTGATAAGTGTGATTTGGAGAAACAGTCTCTGTATCAGGTGTTCGAACAAGTCTACAAACGCAAACTGAAGTGGGCTGAGGAAGTGATTGGCGCCATGAACGCCGGGGAGGAAGAAGCGCGATCTCTGGAGGCCCAGCCGGGCAGTCCTCTTCTTGTCATCAAAGAAACAACCTACGATATCCAGGACGTGCCCATCGAGTACAGCGTATCCTTCTTGCGCGGCGACCGTTACACCGCCTCCGTGATCTCCGTCCGCAAAGGATAAGGATCTAAGGATAGGCTCGTTCCCGCTACCACGCGGTTCCACTACGGTTTCTTCACCGGGGCGCTGGCCTCGTCCTTGTGGCCGAAATCGACGCCGAAGTGAGGTTCCGATTTCGTGCCGGTGATTGCAACCGGAACTTCCGTTCCGGCGCCGTCCTTGTTGAAGAACGGGTCCACCGGTTTCAGCAATACCGATTTCCAGCCCGTCATCATCTGCGAAAGTTTCGCGTCCATGCGCGCTTTGCCATGAAAATCAAACTCGTTCCCGTCCAAACTGTAGGTCCCAGTCAGATTCACGCGGGTGCCGGGAACCTGGAACTGCAATTGCGAAAAGGAAAGCAACCCGGTGGCGAGACTGAATGTACCCTGCATGTCGGAGTGGACGTTGTCAGGAATATTGTCCTCCGCCAGTTTCGGTTTCCCTTGGCTTCTCATACTGAGCGCGTCGATCTTGCCCTGGATTTTTTCGTTGTTGAAGTGGACGCCCGACACTTCAAAATTACCTGCCAGCTTCAGGCGATTGGCAACGTCGGGCTCACCGGGCGGCAGGTCCAACTTCGTTTTCAAATGAACTGAGCCGGTCATAATCGGCGGCTCGGTTCGTACCGCCATTTTCAGCAGGTCTTCGATCTTACCTTTCTCAACCACCACGTCCAACTCCACACGGTGCCCTTTAGGATCTTTCGTCCTCACCACCGAGCCATTCGCCACTAGAGATGAATTCAGAATTCTTGCCTTTACCGGCTGCAGGTATGTGTCTCCGCTGGTTCCATCCACGATAGCGTGAAAGTCGGTATGCAGGGGCACCGCCCGGCCGCTGGTTGCAAGGCGAAAATCCGGCGTGTCGGTGGCGCCGTCCACGACAATCTTGTCGAGAATGCCGTCATACTTTCCGGTGGACGAAAGAATCCCTCCAATGCCCTTGATCGTGCCCAGATCGGCGTGGTCGAACGAATATGTCCCGCTCACCGGAGTGTCGCGAGGACTGTCTGCCCGCCATGGGCCAAACCATCCACTGGAAAGGATGTGTCCCACGGGCTTGGGATTGGTCAGGTCCGCATCGAAATGCATCGGGGAACCGGGCCCGGCGCTGGTCATGGTCAAGCGCTCGATGTCAAACTCCAACGGCAGCTTGCCCGGCCGCAGAGTATTAATGATCAGTTGCGCTTGGTCAAACACGAGCCGATTGACATCGATTTCTACCTTCCCGCCCTTGGGCTCCATTTTCTTCATTTCGCCGCGCTGTTCCCTGGGAGGCAAATTCAGCAGCAGTCCTTTTATGTAGACCGTATCGACGTACTTCGGGGAGCGAAAAAAATCCCTGATCCCCATGCGAAACCGGAATTCCCCAACACTGATGATCGGCTGCACTCCCGGCTCCTGACGGTTCGGATCGGTGTCTCCAAAAATCCTGAGTCCGTTACCCGAAACCTGCAACCCTTTAAGCGGCGACACCCGGAAGCCGTCAAGCTCAACCCTGCTCTTGAATCGGGTAGACAAAGTCTCAATGACAATTGCGCGCAGAGTCGGCTCCGCGCGGTAGAACATCATAATGATGACCGCAACGGCCGCTACCATGAGCAGCAGAGCAATTCCGCCCAGCCAGCGCCACCGGCCACCCGGCTTGTTCCTTCGGAGCAAGTTGTGTTCGCTTTCTGCCATGAACAATCGTGTGCTTGAAGTATATTCGGTCACCTGTCCGGTGGCGATAACGGCAGACCGCGGCAAAGGTCGCCAAGACCAAGATGTAATCCTCAGCCACCTCGCCGAAGCGCGATGGCCAGCCTGGGCAAACGTTTTCTGAATTTGGCATCCCTGCCCCGAGCTGCCCGCACGGCTATGGTAAGATGCACTTTCGTCGGGGCGTGGTTCCCCGGCAAATCCCCATGGATATCCGTGAGATCGCGCGGAGAGCGAAGGTTTCCACTGCCACCGTGTCCCGAGCGATCAACCATGTTCCCACCGTCGATCCTCAACTTGCCAAGCGGGTGTGGAAGGTGGTGGACGAACTCGGCTACTTCCCCAACACCCAGGCGCGAGCTCTGGTTTCGGGCCGGAGCCGCATCTTGGGGCTGATCGTTTCCGAAATTACCAATCCATTTTTCCCGGAGATCGTTCAGACCTTCGAGAATCTCGCCGTCGAGAACAACTACGAAATCCTTCTGACCTCGACCGTGCATGATCCAAAACGGATGGAATCGTCGGTGCGCCGCATGATCGAACGCCGGGTGGATGGGGTGGCGATCCTCACCTTCGGCATGGAAGAAACCCTGCTGGAGCACCTTCGTTTCCGTAAGGTTCCGCTGGTCTTCATCGACGTGGGACCCGATGTCCCGGGAATCGCCAATATCCGGATCAACTATCAAAACGGAATTCGTCAGGCGGTACAGCACCTCGCCGCCCTGCGGCACACGCGCATCGCGTTTGTAACTGGACCGTTGCATTTAAAGTCTGCCGCGGCTCGGCGAGAGGCTTTCCAGGCATCCATGCGGGAGATCGGGCTTTCTCCCGACTTGATCGTGGCGGGCGATCATGGCATGGAGGGCGGGATGCGCGCGCTCCTTGAACTGAACCGGTTAAGCAAGCCACCGACGGCGGTGCTGTGCTCCAACGACATGACCGCCATCGGAGTCATGCGGGAAGCCTACGAGCAAAATATCAAGATACCGGATGATCTTTCCGTAGTCGGTTTCGACGACATCCGCTTGGCCGAGTTCACCATTCCTCCGCTGACGACGGTGCAGATGTCGCAAAAGGAGTTGGCGACGATCGCTTTCCAGGCCCTGTTGGGTGAGGTTGAATGCTCATCGCTTTCGCATGAGAGCCGCAGATACGAACTGATCACCAGCCTGGTGCTCCGGCGTTCGACTGCGATGGCGCAGGCTGGAAGGCGTCCGCCGATGTCCCCTAAAGGAAAACGGGCCCGCGGCTCCGGCAAAACCTCGGCCACGGGCCTGCGTTAGAACGGCGTTTCTGGCTTTACGTCTCCAACCCTCTCCGCCTGCTCCCGACAGAATCGGTCATACCAATTTGAACGGCAACCGCCGCTAGTGATTTAGAGAGCTCGCCTGAAGATGCTTCTCGTAGCCGGCGTGGTCCGGCTTAACCCATTCGTCCAGCCAATCCAGTACGTTGTGATACCAGAAGATACTGTTAGCGGGCTTGAGTACCCAGTGGTTTTCGTCCTCGAACACGAGCAGCTTTGACGGGACATGTTTCGCCTGGAGAACCTGAAACATAGCCAAACCCTGGCTCGGATCGACGCGGCAATCGTGCTCCCCGTGCACGATCAACATTGGCGTCTTGAAGTTGTTGGCGAACGTCGATGGCGCTTGACTGATCAACGCCTGCGAGTTCTCCCACGGCGTCCCCTTGAACTCCTGCTGGATTCCACCCACCAAATCCGACGAATAAAGCGACGACACCAGGTCATATAGGCCATCGTGAGACACGATGGTGCGGAAGCGGTCGGTGTGGCCCTCCATCCAGTTCGCCATGTAGCCGCCGTAACTGGCGCCCGCGGCCGCCACCCGCGTCGGATCGATGTACGGCCACGTGAGCGCGGCGTCCACGGCTTTCATTTGATCTTCATACGGCGCCCCGCCCCACTGGCCCTTGATTGCGTCCATGAACTTGAGACCGAAGCCCGACGAGCCGTGAAAGTTGGGCATAATCACCACGTAGCCAGCGGCCGCGAACAACTGCGCGTTCCACCGATAGTGGAACAGATTGGTCCACGAGTTCTCCGGTCCGCCGTGCATCAGCAACAGCAGCGGGTATTTCTTGCTCGCGTCGAACCCCGGCGGGTTTACTCGCCAAGCCTGAATGTCTTCGCCGTTCCAACCGCGGAATGTGAAACTGGAAGCCTCGCCAAACTCGATGTCTTGCAGCGCCTCAGCGTTTATACGAGTCAGAGGCGTGGCAGAACCGGCGGCGGCCGCGAGGTTCAGCCGAAACAGTTCCACAGGATGGGAGAAATCCGTGTTCGAGAAGACGAGGAACGTACCGTCGCGCGAAACGTCCACCGCTGCGGACGTGCCCGCCGCGTCGAGTGGCGTCACTTTCAAGGTGTCAATGTCCAGCCGCGCCAGAGGTTCCTGGCCGCGGTCTTCGAAGGTCACATACAGACTCTTGCTGTCTGGCGCCCACACGTACGAATCAATGGACCGATCGGTCGCTTCGAAAACATTCTTGTGTTCTCCGGTGGTCCGATCATAAAGGAAAAGACGGGTGAGGTCGGTCTCCTGCATCGGCCGCAGCGTGGCGCTGTAAGCGATGTAGCGGCCGTCCGGAGAATAGAGTGGCGTACTGTCGGTGGCCTTGTTGGTGGTAATGGCCTTCGGCGAGCCGCCATTTATCGGCATCACAAACAGGTCACTGTTGCCGGTCAAAGCCTCATTCTCCGCGTAGCGGGAAAAACAGATTTCACGGCTGTCGGGAGAAAACGAAACTTCCTGCGTCCCATTCTCCGTCCAGATCGGTGAATCGACATCGCCCGGCGTAACATCCTTGGCAGCGCCACCTTCTGCGGGGACAAGGAAAATATGATTGCGCATGCCATCGACCCACGTGTCCCACCGCCGGAACGGGATCTCCGTAATTACGCGCGCCTTCACCGGGTTGTCGGCGCGCTCCTTCGCCATTTTCTCGTTGCAGGCCATGTCCGTACATGATGGGAAAACGCTTGCCGTAATGGCGATAGTCTTGCCGTCCGGAGACAACACGTAGGCATCGACTCCCGTGGGAACACTCGTCACCGGTTTCGCTTCGCCTCCGCTCACCGGCAGGCGAAAGATCTGCCGCTTGTTGTCCACGCGCGTGCTGACGAAATACAGGTAGCGGCCGTCCGGCGACCAGCGCACTTCCCCGTTGAACCCCTGCTCCCCAAACGTTATTTGTTGCGGATCGCCGCCCGCTGCGGAGATCCTCCAGATGTTTGTGACCGACCGATTCTTCTCGACATCACTTCGTGTCACCGTGAAAGCGACCCATTTCCCGTCAGGGGACAAACGGGGCTCTCCGACGCGCGACAGGCGCTGCATGTCTTCCACATGGAAGGGATGCGCAGCCCACGCGCTGACCGCGAATGACAACAGAGCGAATGAACAAAAGAGAGTTTTCATAATTCCTCGCAATCTCAACATCGGGGTGTCAGCCTCGTCACCGTCTCATCAGGAATTGGGGCTTACAGACCGACGGAATGACACTTGGAAAGATATCACCTGACGAGGCTCGAGGCTTCTGGGTGTCCGCTGTTACCTTTGCCTCTCATTCCACCGGCGAACTTGGACTTGGACTCAACTGAAGCTTAGGAGACGATGGGGCGCATACGGCTCAAGCTTCGGACCTCCTGAAAAATCGACAAACCGGAAACTACCGCTGTTGACACAGGTTCTCTCCGGATGGTGCGAACTCGCGACCTGGGCCTAATTGCCGCCCCACAGATTCATCGGTTGTACGCAGAAGGCCTTTAGAAAAAAGGAAGAGTTGCCAACGTTCAGCGCTTTGCAACTGCGCAGGCGAAAAGGCCGGGGCAGATGGTTGCTCCGGCCCGAGTCACTCGACGGTCCGATCGGCCTAGGCGATCAGCGCCTTTTGGAAGTGCTCGCAGAGAGTGGTTTCCAGCGTGTACAGTCTTCGCGTCGAGGGCGTCGTCATATAGGGTCTCAGGATCTGCTCGACCTTCGGGACCCACTCTTGCTCACTGCTCTCGAGTTCCTTCTTGTCGGTCCAGAGAGTGACCGCCAGCACTTTGTCGGTCTTGTTCTCGGGCACAAGCGGAAGGATTTCGAGGAAGCCATCCTGCCTCTTCAGAATGGGAAGGACTTCTTTTTTTACGACGCGAACGAATTCCTCTTTCTTCTCCATGAGGGGAACGAACTCAAGAATGCGTGCGTACATGGGAGATTCTCCTTTCGTTCTCTGAATTTTGAATTTGGTTCCGCGAGACTGCTGTCTGGCCCTGTCTGCGGGATCGAAAGGTAGCGTACAGCGGAGCTACAACGTTTGCAGTGATGGCTGGGCAACGCCGCTGTGACGATTTTCGGTGAAATCGTTCCAAAACGGGAAATTCGATTTCACTCCTTCGGGTCCCCAAGTCTGCCAGTTTCGGTGGCCGTAGGAGCAATTGGCAGTTCCTTCACGCGCACGTTCGGAGGGCGCACACCGCAGCCGCCTTCGATCCCATTTTCCTTTTTTCGACTCCGCCACTATAATCGCCATTCGCCGTAATACCGTCCAAGATTTGACGTAAGACAACCCCGGACCAGGCGAGTGCATCGTTCCTGACAAGGATGGCGATGGTCGAACGCTGGTGGCCAGTCCAATCCTGTATGGGGTTAGCTGTGCGATTTCTTGCATTCCCTGGAGGCGCGGTAAGGAAAATGGAAAGACTCGTTCACTACGCTCTGGCAGCTCTCTTTCTTCTCGGTATCGCTTCCGCTCAGAACGTTCCGGCGGTCGATGTGTTCGGCGGTTACTCCTACTTCAACTTTGACTTGCCAGCGAGCTCGCAAACGTCCGCTCAGCGGCTGAATCTGCAAGGCTGGAACGTGTCGCTCAACGTCGGCCTGGTCCATCATCTTTCAATCGAGGGCGACATCAGCGGTCACACGCTTAGCAGCTGCGGCGGTACTGGTTTCAACTGCAGCAATTTCTCCTACATGGGAGGGCCACGCTTCACCATCGGCAACCGCTCCAGCCGGATCACGTACTTTGTACACGGCCTGGTTGGTCGAGACCGGGCGGACCTTTATGACGTCTTCGGTACCGTGTCGGATCAGTCGATAGCGTTCGCCGGTGGCGGCGGCATCGATTATTGGCTCTATCGTCACGTAGGAATCCAGGCGGGGCCGTTCGATTACGTCTACACCCGTCACCTCAACAGCGACAATGTTCCCACCCAAGGCAGCGTCAGCGCGGCTGGCGGAATCGTTTTTCGATTTGGCGGCAGCTTCCCTGCGAGTGAGCCCTCGCCTAAGTCCAAGGGCGAGTCTTCGAGCCGGCGCTGGCATAGGAACAAGCCTGCCCCGGCCGAGAGCCAGCCCCCAATTACTGTGGCCAGCCGTCAGCCTGCCCAGCCAGTTCAACCATTGGGCAGTGTTACGGCTCGCGGAATGCAGATCCCTTCGCTCGGCGTCGTGCTTGGACCCCAGGAATTTGACGGAGCGAAAATTCTCGAGATCGTGCCCGGAGGCGTCGCCGAAATGGCATCCTTGCACGTTGGCGATCTGATCCGGTCAGTGGATGGCAGAGCGGTAAAGACGCCGATGGAACTGCTGGCGGAGCTGTCGGACAAGTCCGGCAAAGTCCGCATCGGCATTCTGCGCGGCGACGTTGCGACGGAGACGGTAATCGTGCTGGGCAGTCGCTGACGACTGCCGCAAGGCACGGTTGGTGGAGAGCCGGGCGTCCTAGCCCGGCTGGAACCCTGATACGCCCGCAGAGAATCAGGAAAACTGGTGCGCCCGGAGAGATTCGAACTCCCGACCTACAGCTCCGGAGGCTGCCGCTCTATCCAGCTGAGCTACGGGCGCGCTGCGGTACGTTGAGTTTACAACCTTCCCTGATTGCCTTCAAATGGGATCGGGTGATTGGGCCATCGGGCCATCTCAATCACAAATTGCTCTGCCTTTGAATTTCGATCACCCGATCGCCAGATCACCCGATCCTCTAGCAGCCGCCGACTTTCCAGAAGCGTTCCTCCTGATAATCCAGCGTCAGCAGCCGATTGCGCGGATCGTGACGCTTGCCGCAGTTTGGGCAGGGAATAAAGCTGCGGATGTGCATCCCCTTGCGGTCGTAATCCTCGGTAACGGCGAAGCTGGCGCCGCAACTGCACGGAATCAGGAACATGCGAAAGTTTTTCTTGTTTTCCGCTTCGTCTTTGGATGCCCTTCGCTTCATGGTGGTCCTGGGGCGTTGGTCGCTGGCAAAAACTCCGTCGCGAACGGCCATCGACCAGCGACCAACGGCCAGCGACCGCACGAGCCATCAGCCTTCCACCGTCGCCATCGAACCTCTCTTCCGCTTGTTCGATTGCAGAATCTTCTTGCGCAGCCGCAGAGACTTCGGCGTGACCTCGACGAACTCATCGTCCGCGATGAATTCAATCGCCTGTTCGAGATTGAGATTGCGGTAAGGCACCAGCCGGATCGCCTCGTCGGAAGTCGACGCGCGCATGTTGGTCAGTTTTTTCTCGCGCACAATGTTAACGTCAAGATCCGTGTCCTTGGCGTTTTCGCCGATGATCATGCCCTCATAAACCTCGACGCCGGGTCCGGCGAAAAGCACGCCGCGCTCCTGCAGATTGTAGAGAGCGTATGAAGTCGTAATCCCCGGCCGGTCGGCAACCAGCGCTCCAGTCAGGCGGTGTGGGATTTCTCCCTGCCACTCGATGTATCCGGCAAAGAGCGCGTTCATGACGATGGTGCCGCGCGTGTCGGTGAGCAGCGTGCTCCGCAATCCAATCAGCCCGCGGCTGGGAACGCGGAATTCGACGCGCACGCGCCCATAGCCGTGATTGTGCATGTTGACTACTTCCCCTTTGCGCGACCCGACATGCTCCATAACCACGCCCACGAATCCTTCGGGAATATCGACGGTGAGGTGTTCGACCGGTTCCATCAGCTTGCCCGTTTCTTTGTCGTGCTTGGTGACGATCTCCGGCTTGCCCACCATCAGTTCATAACCCTCGCGGCGCATCATCTCGATCAAAATCGAAAGCTGCAACTCGCCGCGGCCGAGAACCTTGAACGAGTCCGTGCTGCCCGTCTCTTCCATGCGCAGCGAGACGTTGGTGAGCAGTTCCTTATCCAGGCGCTCGCGCAGGTTGCGCGAAGTAACGTAGTTGCCTTCGCGTCCGCAAAACGGAGAAGTGTTGATGGTGAACAACATCGCAATCGTAGGCTCGTCGATGATGATCGGCGGGAGCGGCGCGGGATTCTCCGCGCTGGTAATGGTTTCTCCAATCGTGATGCCTTCGACGCCCGCCACGGCAATAATGTCGCCGAGCGATGTCTCCGTAATGTCGGTGCGCTTCAGGCCCGAGAAGCTGAAGAGCTTGGTGATTTTTGTCTTGTGAAATGTCCCGTCGCGCTTGGCGATGGCAACGTCTTCGCCCGTCTTCATGGTCCCGGAAAAAACGCGGGCAATGGCCAGGCGCCCCAGGTAGTCGCTGTAATCGAGGTTAGCGACCAGAATCTGAAGCGGCCCGTCAGCATCTCCTTGCGGCGCGGGAATGGTATCGATGATCGCATCAAACAGCGGACGTAGATCCTCGCCCGCCGCCCCCTGATGGACGGCAGCCGTGCCCGCCTTGGCATTGGTGTAGAGGACAGGAAAGTCCAGTTGCTCTTCTTTGGCATCGAGATCGATAAAAAGGTCGTAAACCTCGTTAAGAACTTCCTGCGGACGAGCATCCGGCCGGTCGATCTTGTTGATCACAAGGATTGGCTTCAGGTTCGCTTCGAGCGCCTTGCTCAGCACGTAACGAGTCTGCGGCAGCGGGCCTTCGCTGGCGTCGACCAGCAGCATGACGCCGTCCACCATCTTCAGCGCCCGCTCCACCTCGCCGCCAAAATCAGAGTGCCCAGGCGTGTCCACGATATTGATCTTCACGCCCCCATAGAACACAGCCGTATTCTTGGCAAGGATAGTGATACCGCGCTCGCGTTCCAGATCGTTCGAATCCATGACGCGCTCGGCCACGGTCTCGTTCTCGCGGAAGGTGCCGCTCTGCCGCAGCATGGCGTCAACCAGCGTGGTCTTGCCGTGATCCACGTGGGCAATAATGGCGATGTTGCGAATATTTGGATTCAGATCGAAAACTCCTCAGGACTACAAATTGGCGCTTACTACTACTTTACTATGGCAGACGGCCGGGGGGCTGGTTGCTACGCCTTATAGTTTGTCATCCTGAGAGCGTGTGACTTTTGTGCCCCAGGTTCGCGCTCGTTCTTTGGGCGCTAACCTGGGCGGCGGTGGTCGCTGTCGTCAAGCAAAGCCATTGTCATCCTTAAGCTTTTTGTGCCCCAGGTTCGCGCCCGTTCTTTGGGCGCTAACCTGGGCGGTGGTGGTCGCTGTCGTCAAGCAAAGCCATTGTCATTCTTAGCGAAGCGAAGGACCTCTGTATTTGCCTGCAGTGCCGAAATGCATGGGTCTGTCCTCCGCAGGACGATAATTTACGATTATGTCGCAGCGAAGCTTGTAAACTCATTTGTCACCACATTTATGCGTCCAGGAAAATCCCGCTGCCAGCTCCTTCTTGACAATCTCTACATCTGCGCCAACGGAATCAACAATGCCAAGTACGCCTACAACAATCTGCAGCAGTATGACGTCACCTGGTACCACCGGTTCTCGAAGACGGTGCATATGGCAACCGAATCCTGATACATGTATGAGCGCGACGTGCCCGCGCTAGGAGGCAAGATTCAGCCGGAAACCGGCGCCAACGCCGCCTACTGTCTGACGGGAGAACAGCGTTGCACCGCTCCCGAATATGCCGTAGTCAATTTCCTGCAAAAGGAACTCTCAGCGCACAACTTTCTGTCGTTCCGCAGCGACTTTCTCGACGACAAGAAAGGCCAGCGCACCGGCTACGCGACTAGGTACTCAGAAAACACAATCACCTGGTGTCATTGGATCGGCACCACCGTCCAGTTGCGTCCGGAATTGCGTTTCGAGCATGCCTGGGACCAGAAGGCGTACGACAACGGACGCCGCCACAATCAGCTTACGGTGGCAAGCGACCTGATCTTCCACTTCTGACCATCTGAGGGTACCGCCGCCCTGGCTCTAAGCGCTGAGTTTCACCTCAGACTGCTAGTATCCTGAGTCCGAAGTCCGTTGATGAAGTATCAGTGGCTTTGAAAGGGCGCGGCTTCAGCCGCGCCGAGTCCGGGCTACTAAGAATCGGGGCTTTAGCCCCTGAGGTGGCAGTGATTTCGAATCATATGAGTCTCGTGTTTTTTCAACGAACATTAGACTCAGGACGCTAGGGCAGCATTTTCATCACGACCGCGGTGATGTCGTCATGCGGCGGGCTGCCATCGGAAAACGCCAACTGGCGGCCGAACACGGCGTCCAACGTCTCGGTTGCCGAGGTGTGCCCGCATTGTGCCCACAACTCCTCCAAGTCGGAGCAGAATTCGACTCCTTCGCCGTTGCGCAATTCATGGAGGCCGTCGGTGGCAAACAGAACGCAGTCTCCCGGACCGAGTTGCACGACATGCCGTCCGTACGTGGCGTCCGGGAGCATTCCCGAGGGGAATCCACCTTCGCCGAGCTTCCGGCAAGTGCTTCCAGAAACCAGCAGGGGCAGTGGCATTCCGGCATTGGAGAAGATGAGTTCGCGCGTGGCGGGATTGAAAAGAGCGTACAAAGTCGAGCAAAACCGGCCTCGGATGGGTCGCTGCAACAGGCGCGCGTTCAACAGGGCAAGGACTTTCGCGGTGTCGGTTCCGCACTTGTGAATCCCGCGCAGAGTTCCCATCACCAGCGCGCCATACATGGCCGCTGGCAGTCCCTTCCCGACCACGTCCCCGAGGTAAATGCCGAGGAAACCGTCCGGCAAAACGAAGAAGTCGGCAAAGTCGCCGCTGACCTCGGAGAAAGGTATGAAGCGGGACACGATCTCGACCGACTCATAGCAGAGCTCGTCCGGGGGCAGCAGCGAAGACTGGATGAGTTGCGCTTCCCGAGCGTGGTCGTCGCAAATGCGTCCACAGGAGAACGTTTCGTTCACGACTCCACCACGCTCGCCAGTTCCGCCATGCGCGACCACCCGCTAGTGATCAGATCGGCAAAGCGCTGGTGCAACGTTAGCGAGAATTCAGCCCCAGAGGGGCGGCCAAACTTAGCCCAGCGCTACAGCGCTGGGAAAGTGGAATAGGTGAGTCAAGTCTCAGATCGGCAAA